>Ga0115103_1013841_pt1 | contig 10745 bp, 18 predicted proteins | sample MBTome_2_FD_89643 | JGI IMG/M metagenome (GOLD analysis project Ga0115103, IMG submission 89643) | Marine eukaryotic communities from Pacific Ocean to study complex ecological interactions - MBTS_5May14_M1_3um Metatranscriptome... | ecosystem: Environmental > Aquatic > Marine > Oceanic | place... | reverse complement strand
GTGATATTTCTTTCTTAGTTGATATTTTAAATAGTGTATATACAAAACTTGTTGTTTTACCTCGTAACATCGATTTGGCTAAAGATAAAGATTTTTGAGCTGCTTTAAATCTTTTTCTTTTCCAATTTGCTTTACGAGCATTCTTTTTAGATTTTGATGTTCGTTTTTTAGGGACAGCCATTACTTTTAATTTCTATAGATAAGTTTTAAAATATAATATATTAAATTAATTAAAAAGTCAAATATAACTCACTCCAATTTACGTTTGTTAATTATCTTCTTAATTTATAGAAATAGTTAAATTGTTAATTAAACAATAAATTATGAAATCCTTAAAATTTCTAGTGTTTTATTTGTTTATCTTAAGTAAAATTTACTTAAGATAAACAAATACGATAAAAGATTCCTGGTGCTAAATCAATTTCAGCTAATAAATCGAAAATCGAAACTTCTGAGTCATAATAAATCTCTAAAATTCGTTTATGAATTCGAATTTCAAAATGTTCTCGTGAATCTTTATCAACATGAGGTGATCTTAATACACAATAAATTCGTTTTGAAGTTGGTAACGTAACCATTCCAATCGAACTTAAAGATGTATTACTTAAACTATAAATTATCTTTTGACATGAAGAAACTAAAAGTTCATGATTGAACGATTCTAATCTTACACGAATTTTTGCATTCGTTTTCATTTCCATAAAAATTTTTAATTATTTAACAATTTTAGAAACTACACCTGCTCCAATTGTACGTCCACCTTCACGAATTGCGAATCGCATACCTTCTTCAATTGCAACCGGATAAATTAATTCAGCCGTCATTTTAATACGATCACCTGGCATTACCATTTCAACCACTGATCCATCATCTGCTGTAAATTGAGTAATTGCACCTGTTACATCAGTTGTTCGAACATAGAATTGAGGTCGATAACCTGTGAAAAATGGTGTATGACGACCGCCTTCATCTTTTGTTAAAACATACACTTCTGATTCAAAGCTTGTATGTGGGGTAATTGTCCCGGGTTGAGATAATACCATGCCACGCTCAATATCTTCACGGGTAACACCACGCAATAAAATTCCAACATTATCCCCCGCAAAACCTTCATCTAATGTTTTTTGGAACATTTCAATTCCCGTAATAGTTGTTGTTTGGGTTTCACCAATACCAACAATTTCAACGTTATCACCTACTTTTACAATTCCACGTTCAATACGACCTGTTGCAACTGTACCACGACCTGTGATTGAGAAAACATCCTCAATTGCCATTAAGAAAGTTTTTTCAGTATCCCGTTCTGGTGTAGGAATATATTCATCAACGGCATCCATTAAAGCAAAAATTTTATCAACCCATGGATTTTCTCCACGTTTAATACTTGGATTTGCTGTAATTGCTTCAATAGCTTGTAATGCCGATCCTGGACAAATTGGAATATCATCACCTGGGAAATCATACGCAGATAATAATTCACGAACTTCTAATTCTACCAATTCTAATAATTCATCATCATCGACTTGATCTTGTTTATTTAAAAATACAACAATATCTGGAACACCTACTTGTTTTGATAATAAAATATGTTCACGAGTTTGTGGCATTGGGCCATCAGCTGCTGAAACTACTAAAATAGCACCATCCATTTGTGCAGCACCAGTAATCATATTTTTTACATAATCTGCGTGACCCGGACAATCTACATGGGCATAATGACGATTTTCGGTTTCATATTCAACGTGTGCAGTATTAATTGTAATACCACGTGCACGTTCCTCGGGTGCACCATCAATATCTGAATAATCTTTAATTTCTGCATTTCCTTCTAAAGCTAATGTAGCAGTAATTGCTGCTGTTAAAGTTGTTTTTCCATGATCTACGTGACCAATAGTTCCAATATTAACATGTGGTTTTGTACGTTCAAATTTTTCACGTGCCATTATAAAATTCCTTTAAATTTTTTAAAAATTACAATTTAGTTTTAAGCTTGTAGCGAGAGAACCTAGAAATTTAAGTTGAAATTAATATCTAAAATGTGCAAAAGCTTTATTTGCTTCCGCCATTTTATGAGTTTCTTCCTTTTTTTTAATAGTATTACCAATTTCATTAGCGGTGTCAATAATTTCATTAGCTAATTTAATGGACATACTTCTTCCAACTCGTTGCTCGGCATATCTAATAATCCAGCGTAATGATAAATTAGTTGCTCTAAATCCACTAACTTCAATTGGAACTTGGTATGTTGAACCACCAATTCTTCGCGCTTTGACTTCAACAATAGGACTAGCTTTTTGAATTGCTTTTTCAAATATTTTTAGTGGATCTTCATTTGTTTTTTTCTTTATAATTTCAAATGCTTCATACACAATATTTTTTGCAATCGTTTTTTTACCAGATTTTAAAATTCGTGAAATAAGTAAACTAACCAAATAGCTATTATAGATAGAATCGGTTTGCGGAAAACGTTTTTTGGAAATATTTCTACGCGACATAATATATTTATAAATATTTTTTATGTAAATTAAATCAAATAAAAGCTATTTCAAAAATAGCTTTTATTTGATAAATATAACTGATTAATTTTTAGTGATTAAGACTTCGGTTTTTTAACACCATATTTTGAACGACCTTGAGTTCGATCTTTTACACCTCCAGTATCCAATGCACCTCGAATAATATGATATCGAACCCCAGGTAAATCTTTTACTCGACCTCCACGAATTAAAACAACTGAATGCTCTTGCAAATTATGTCCAATACCTGGAATATAAGCAGTTACCTCAAAACCTGAGGTTAACCGGACTCTGGCAACTTTTCGAATAGCAGAATTTGGTTTTTTTGGTGTAGTTGTATAAACTCTTGTACAAACTCCACGTCGTTGAGGACAATTCACCAGTGCAGGTGACTTGGTTTTCTTTTTAATTTGTACACGTCTTGAACGAACTAATTGTTGTATAGTTGGCATAAAATTTTAAAATTATCTTTAAATAAATTTTATAGATTATTGATCAGTGGAATTTAACCCATATTTCTTCATGAACCGTTCAACTCGCCCTTCACTATCAATCATAACTTGCGATTTTGTATAAAACGGATGATTTGCTAACCACATGTCAATTTGAAGTTCACTTTTTGTTGAACCAATTAAACAAAGTGGTTTTCCGTCACATAAAATTGGTATTTCTTTAAACCATGTAGGATGTATATCGGATTTTGGCATATTTTTCTAAAAATTAACGTTTTGAGTATTGTGGAGCTTTTCGTGCTTTTCGTAATCCATATTTCTTGCGTTCTTTAATTCGTGAGTCACGTGTTAAAAGACCAAATGGTTTTAAAATTGATCGGTTTTGATTATCCATTTTACATAATTGTCTTGCAACTCCTAATTGAATTGCTTGAGCTTGACCTGTAAGTCCACCTCCTTTGACTAAGGTTACAATATCAAACTGTTTTTCTAAATTTAAGGCCTTTAAGGGTGCCCAAACTGTAGTTAAATAACTGTCGTTATACTGTAAATACTTATTTCCTGAAACTTTATTGATAATTAAGTTTCCTTCGCCAGGAATAAGGAAAACTCGTGCACTCGCTTGTTTTCGTTTTCCAAGACCAATGTTATCTTTTTGAAAAATTAATTCTGTCATAATTCGGTTTATTATTATTTTTCTAAATCATTATTTAGGATTTAATTGAAGACTTGAATATAAATCATTGACATCAATTTTGATTGGATTTTGTGCCTGATGAAGATGATTTTGATCATTATAAATCTTTAATCGTCTCATTAATCTCTTTGTTTCTGTTTTTGATAACATTCTTTTAACTGCTCTTTCAATTGTTAATTTAGGAAGACAATCAGATACATTTTTTATTTTTAGAGAACTACCTGGTCTTCCTGGATTATAAACAAGATAATGCTTATTATTTTCATTTAAAACAATTGAATCGGCGTTTACTAGAATTATATAATCTCCTGTATCGACAGAGGGATGATATTGTGGTTTTAATTTGCCTTTTAATAAGCTAGTAATAGTTGTTGCAAGTCTTCCTAATGTTTGTCCTTTACAATCAATAAGATACCAGTTTCGATTCTTATATGTTTTAGTTGGTAAAAATGTTTTATTTAATGAATTCATAATTTTTGTTTGAAAAATAAATAAATAAGAGTATTAATTATTTTAAAATAATACCTAGTTTATTTTTTAATGTGGAAAAAACTTCATCTGCTGATTTACGACCAAAATTTTTAAGTTCTTGTAATTTTTCTGGAGAATACTGTAGTAAATCACCAACTGTATTTATATGAGCTTTTTTTAGACAATTATATGCGCGAACAGATAACTGTAATTCCTCAATTGCAATATTAGTATAAGGTTCAATACTTATTGAACGAGTTTTTGATTCTAATTTATTAACTTCATTTGTATTTTTATTTTCAAGTAATAAAGTAAATAAATCAATAGTAATTTGAGCTGCAGATGTAAGAGCTTGCTTTGGAGAAATACTACCATTTGTCCAAATATCCAAAAAAACTCGTTCTGTTATGGTTTTCGTGTTGTCATAAACATTTTCTATTTTAAAATCAACTTTTTGAACGGGCATGAAAATTGTATCAAGTTGTAAATAATTTTCATTTTCTTCTAAAAAAGTTTGAGATGCTAATTTATATCCAGTTCCATATTCAAATTTAAACTCAATCTCAAGAATATTTGACGTTGAAATTGACATAATATAGTGATTTGGATTCACAATTTCTAAATTTGATGGCAACTGAATCAAATCTGCTGTAACAACCATTGGTCCTTGAATTTTTAAACGACCAAATTGTGGGGTTTGCGTTTTACTTTTAAGAACAATTCCTTTCAAATTTAATAAGATTTCCAGTATATCTTCTCGAACACCTGGAATCGTTGAAAATTCATGGCTTACTCCTGCAATTCGAACCGCTGAAATGGCAACCCCACCTAAATCATTTAACAGTACTCGACGTAATTGATTTCCAATTGTTATTCCTTGTCCTGGATTTAACGAATTTATCAGAAATTGTCCATGACAAGAACCTGATTCAATTTTCTCTGATTTCAGACATTTAATAGAAATATTATTCATAGTTTAATTTAATAGAAATGAAAATTCTAAACCCGACGTCGCTTTGGAGGTCGGCACCCATTATGTGGAACAGATGTTATATCTTGAATTGCTGTTATTTCAAATCCGGCCCCTTCAATTGCTCGAATCGCTGTTTCACGACCAGACCCTTGTCCTTTCACTAAAACTTCAACATTTTTCATGCCTGTAGTTAATGCTTCTAGTGCTGCTTTTTCAGCTGCTGTTTGCGCAGCAAATGGTGTACTTTTTCGAGCACCTTTAAATCCCGAACTGCCTGCAGATGCCCATGAAATGGTATCACCAGTTACATTAGTAATTGTTACAATTGTATTATTAAATGTGGATTGAATATGAACAATACCACTTGTAAAACTATTTTTATCTCTTTTAGTCGTTGATTTTCTAGTTGTTTGTGCCATATAAAAATTTTCAAATAAATCAAATACTATTACACATAAAATTATTTTTTCTTACCTGTAACAGTTTTTTTTGCTCCGCGTCGACTGCGAGCATTTGTTCGAGTTCGTTGTCCACGAACCGGTAAACTATTTCTATGTCGTTTTCCTCGATGACAATTTATTTCATTTAATCGTTTTATATTTAAACCATTAAATCTTCTTAAATCACCTTCTAATTTTAAATCAATTTCTTCTAAAGTTTGACGTAATGCTACAGTTTGTTCTGTAGTTAAATCATAAACTCTTGTATCTGAATTAATATCTGCACTTTCAATTATTTTCTTTGCAGATGTAAGACCAATTCCATGAATATAAGTAAGAGCATATGCAATTTTTTTATTTCTTGGTAAATCAACACCAACTAATCTTACCATTTTTAAACTCCTTTAAAATATTATCCTTGACGTTGCTTATGTTTTGGATTTGGACAAATTACCATAATTCTACCATGTCGTTTAATTACTCGACATTTATCACACATTTTTTTTACTGAGGGACGAACTTTCATTTTTAAATTTTTAAATAATAATTTTTAATTTATTGATACATATTGTTATAAACATTCGAATAATAAATATTTTCAATTTCACGGATTAAATCTAAAATTACGCCTGCTAAAATTAATAATGAGGTTGTGCTTAATCCGTTAAGACCGGTAATATTTAGTGTTGACTCAATAAAATTAGGTACAACGGTTAAAGTTGCAAGCATAGTTGCTCCTATTACTGTTATTCGCTTTATAACTTGTTTTAAATAAAAAGTAGTTTGTAATCCTGGTCTTATACCTGGAATCGTAACGGCCATTTTTTGAAGTTGATCCGAAATATCTTTTGGGTTTAAAACAATTGAAGAATAAAAAGAACTGAATATTAAAATTAGTGTAAAGTATCCTATCCAATAAATAAATTTAAAAGATGTAAGGATATTTAACCATTGAAATATTTTTAAATTAACAATATAGTTTGGAATCACTAGAAGAGCAGTTGTTAAAATTATAGGCATTACTCCTGCTTGATTGAAGCGTAATGGAAGATAATTATTAACCATATCCTGTAGTGACGATTGATTCAACTGTTTTGATGAAATTAATGGAATTTTTCGAATTCCTTGCTGTAAAAAAACAATTCCATACAATGAAGTAAAAAGTAAAAGACTAATTCCTATTACTGAAATAATTGTGAAATTATCATTATTTTCAACAATTAATTTTTTAAAAAGATTTGGTAAATTTGAAATAATATTTGTATAAATCAATAATGAAGCACCATTTCCTAATCCGTAATCAGTAATTAATTCACTTAACCATAATACTATCATTGCACCTGTAGTTAACCAAAGTATTATTTCCGAAGCTAATAAATAATTCCAATCAAATAAGATTTGTTTTAAATATAAAGTAATACCAATACTTTGAATAATAGCCCAAATTAAAGTTATAAGACGAGTTAAACGACTAATAGACCGGCGACCTTCGAAATCACCTTCTTTTTGTAATTTTGCAAGTTTTGGAGAAAATCCAAGAAGTAATTGAACAAAAATAGTAGCATTTATATATGGAAAAATATTTAACGTAAATAATCCAATTACAAAAGTATTACCACCTGAAAATGTACTTATCAAATTTTTAGCAACGGAATGTCTTTGAATATAAAATGTTAAATCACTATGATTTATTCCTGGAACAGGGAGAAATGTTCCAATTCGAATTAATAGTAGTGCTCCAAGACTAAATAATAATCGGTTTATTAAAACATCTCTAATTTCTTTAGTAATCTTCACCGTTTTCTTTTTTTGCTATTTATTAAAATTATTCTAAATTTAAATCACGCTTTTTTGCGACCTGTGATTTTGTAGTTAAATTTTCCAACGCACAAATGGATGCTCGAGCATTGTTTAAAAGATTATTAGATCCTAATTGTTTTGCAATAACATTTTTTACACCAGCAACTTCTAAAACAATACGAACTGCACCACCTGCAATTACACCAGAACCTTCGATAGATGGTCTCATAATAACTTTACAAGCTCCAAAATTCCCAACTACATTATGTGGAATACTTAACGATTTTGTAATAGGAAGTTCAATTAAATTTTTTCGACCATTAGTTTTTGCTTTTTTAAACGCATTAACAACATCATCAGCTTTTGCTACACCAACACCAACTTTTCCATTTTCATCTCCAATTACCACAATTGCTCGAAAACTTAATTTTTTCCCACCTTTTGTTACTTTTGAAACTCGACTAATTTTGATTAATCGTTCTACAAATTTTGGTTCTTGGGCATTAGTTCCACGTCGAGAATTTTTTTTTAATTTATTTATTTTTTTTAAATCACTACTCATAAAATTTATTGAATTTGTCTATTTATTTACAAATTTTAATTTAAAACTGTAACCCACCTGCTCTTGCGCCATCTGCTAAAGCTTTAATACGACCATGATATAAATATGGACCGCGATCGAAAACAATTTTTGTAATATTTTTCTTTAAACTTAATTCCGCTAATTTTTCTCCCATCAATCTTGAAGCGTCACAAGTACGTCCTGTGGATAAACTAAGTTTAATAGACCGATCTAAAGTTGAACATGATAGTAACGTTTTTGAAGTAGTATCGTCAATTATTTGAGCATAAATATGTTCGTTCGAACGATAAACGGATAATCTTGGTCGCTCACCTGTTCCTTTAACGGTTCCACGTAATGCTTCACGTTTTAATTTTTTGTATTTATTAGGTTTTAGTTTTTTGTTTTTATTTTTTAATTTTAACAAAGTTCGTTTTGAAAATTTCATAGTTCTAATTTTTAATTTTTTAAAAATATAATAGCTTTATAATTTAATATTGATTAACTATTTTATTTTCCAGCTTTTCCAGCTTTACGAAGAATCTGTTCGTCTTTATATAAAATCCCTTTACCTTTATAAGGTTCTGGACGTCGCCAAGCTCGAATGTTTGAAGCAAATAATCCTAATAGTTCTTTATCACATGATTTTAAATTAATTGTTGTATTTTGAACAACTTCAACAGAAATAGTTTTTGGAATAGCTATTTTAACAGGATGACTGTAACCTAAATTTAAAACAATTTCATTTCCTTGGACAGCCGCTCGATATCCAACCCCTTTTAAAATTAAAGTTAATTGAAATTGTTCAGAAACTCCAATAACCATATTATTAATTAATGTTCGATATAACCCATGTAATGAACGAAGATTTCGTACTTCATTTTTTAAACTGACTTTTAAAATACTATCATCGTGTTGAATTCCAATTGTGTCTGGAATTTGTGTTTGTAAGGTTCCAAATTTTCCTTTTACAATAATTTCTGAACCACTATAATTAATATCAACATTTTCTGGGATAGTAATTGGTAATTTTCCTATACGTGACATTTTAGAAACTCCTTATCTACCAAATATAACATAAAACTTCACCACCAATACCTAGTTCTTTAGCGCTTAAATTTGTCATTACACCTTTTGATGTTGACATAATTGCAATTCCTAAATTATCTAAAACTTTTGGTAATTCTTTTGAGTTTACATAAACACGCAAACCTGGTTTACTTATTCTCTGAATTTTATTAATAACAGATTTTCTTGATTTTCCAGTATACTTTAATGAAAGTAATAAATACTCTCTTTTATTCTCTTGGTAATTTTCAAAATCTTCTATAAATCCTTCTTCTTTTAAAATTTGCGTAATCGCTGATGACATTTTGGTAACAGGAATTTGTACAATTTGATGCTTTACCATCGTAGCATTTCTAATTCTTGTTAACATATCTGAAATAGTATCGGTTACCACAGTTATCTCCTTATCAAATATATTTTTCTTTAACTATTCTTGTGACCAACGTTTCCGTTTTAAGTGTTTTTTTCGATCCCAAACTTGACTAATTTCAGAAAACGAAGAATATTTTTCATAATAACCACAGTCATTTAAGGGAAATCTTAAAAACTTAAACAAAATCATTCCATTTAAAATTTTATCCATTGATTTTGAGTTATACTTTGGAGAAGAATGGTCTAAAACAATATTAATTGTAAAACCTTGAGTTTGTTCTACATCGTCGTAATCGACTTCTGGAAAAATTAATTGTTCTTTTAAACCAAATGTATAATTTCCAGCTTTGTCAAAACTTCGTAATGATAATCCACGGAAATCTCGAATTTGAGCAAAGGTAAAGAATAGTAACTTTGTTAGAAAAGTATACATTTTTTCACCTCTTAATGTTACGCTTAACCCTAACTCCATATCTTCACGGATTTTGAATCCAGCAATTGCTTTTTTAGATCTTGTAATAATTGGTTTTTGTCCAGTAATCTTTTCAAATTCTTCGATATTTTTTTTTAGAATATTAGTGTTTTGAGCAGCTAATCCAAGTCCACGATTAATTTGAATTTTTTTTAATTTCGGGACAGTATGTGGGTTTCTAAATCGCGAAGGGCTATTTTTTATTAAAATAGGCTTAATTCCTTCTTCATACTCTTTTTTAATATCTCCAAGTAAATTATGAATGTCAGCAATTTCTTCTAATGAATGTTGATTTAGCATATTAAGATACTTCTTTTAAATTTAGTTTGACATTTGAATGATGAATAGGTCCTTCAAATTGTTTGATTTCACCTATTTCATTTTCGGTATTTGGTTTAAGATGTTTAAACTTAAAATTAATTCCTTTTACTATAACTTTTCCAGTTTTTTCATTAATTTGAATAACTTCTCCGGTTTCATTTTTATGAAAACCTGAAATAATTGTTACTTGGTCACCGACTTTAACATGTATTTTTTGTTTATTTGACATTTTATAAAACCTCCGGTGCTAAGGATACAATTTTAGAAAAATTTTTATCACGAATTTCACGAGCTACAGGACCAAATACACGTGTACCTCGAGGATTATTGTCCGCGTTAACGATTACTGCGGCATTATCATCAAATCTAATATACATTCCATCTTGTCGACGAATTATTTTTTTAGTTCGTACTACAATCGCTTTCACTACATCTGATCGTTTAATAGGCATATTTGGTATAGCTTCTTTAACAACTGCAATTATTGTATCACCAATTTCTGCATATTTTTTGTTACCACCTAATATTCGAATACACATTACTTTTTTAGCACCGGTATTATCGGCTACTGTTAAAATTGTTTGAGGATAAATCATAAAAT
>Ga0115103_1308054_pt1 | contig 10790 bp, 11 predicted proteins | sample MBTome_2_FD_89643 | JGI IMG/M metagenome (GOLD analysis project Ga0115103, IMG submission 89643) | Marine eukaryotic communities from Pacific Ocean to study complex ecological interactions - MBTS_5May14_M1_3um Metatranscriptome... | ecosystem: Environmental > Aquatic > Marine > Oceanic | place... | reverse complement strand
TGAGTCTCCAGAGGCTGAAGGGATAGTGGTGAATTTGTTTGTCTCTGTCTTGGTGATGACGATAGGAGTGTATCCCTTAGCTGAGACAACTCCATCGGACACAACTGGCTCAGGTGGAGGTGGAGCAGCAGTGGCTGATGCCTTACTGCTGACACTGGTAGTGGCGACGTCAAGAATTGGTGCACCCAAGTCCATGGTTCCTGTGGCGAACTGTGCAGTCTACTTTTCCTTGATTGCTTTAAGAGCAGTTCCAGAATCATCGTCTGAATCGACTGTGATATCGTAATTGACAACCAATGATCCTTAGTAGACACTGACAACCTTGATGGTACTAGCGTGGATTCCGAGGGATCCAGCCACTCTGTCAACAAAGGAAGTTGTACCTCCCTTGGAGTAGAACTCGTCAAGAGTCCACTCCATTCTGACGAGAGTTTGGATGGCGTCTCTTGGGATGATCTTCAGGATGCATCCTCCTGTGATGTAGAACTCGAGGATGTTCTTAACTCCGATGTATCTGTTCTCTCCGCACTTCTCTTGCTTGATTGGGCCGTAGTTCTAGATCTTATCGTCCCATTGGTTCATCTCAATGACGCTGTCTTTCTCGTCTGTAACCGAGTAAGATCCAGAGCCTGGGTAAGCAATTCTGAGGGTAACTCCCTTCTTGGGGTCGTGGTGCTTGAGCTGGAAGTATTGCTTCTTAGCTGGAGTTCCTGTGTAGTCGAGGTTCCATTCGCCTTGGTTGACGTTGATGATGGTTGGGAATCTGGACTGTCTCTTCTGACCGGCGTAGAAACCATCCCAAACGTGGTCCATCTAGGAGTTGACCTTGTTCCTGAAGGTTGGCTTGCCGACTTAAGAGACGTAGATTGGCTGCATGGATCTGTCCATCCAGTCCTCGTCTCTACTCTCAAAGATGAGGACTCCGAGGTTGTCGTCCTCACAATAGTAACCATTGAGATCCTTGTTAAGTCTGCACTTATCTTGGGCTGGAGAGAATCCTGGATTGTTTGGAATGATCTGGAAGTCTGCAGCGTACTGAGTCTCGTTGCTTTCTGTGATTGATCCTCCCTCCCAAGAGGTGTTGAGGAATCTGAATACGACGTTCCATGGGGCGGTACATGGGAAGTTTCCACAGTCCTTGACGTTGGCCCACTTAGGGTTAGGGTCCTTCAGGTATCCGAGAGATTCCTTGGCACAATTGACGAATCTAGAGTTTCTCATGGTAGTTGGCGCAGCAAAATCTGAGGCTGATTTGGGATAGCCAATAATGGAGTTCTTCAAGCCATAGAGAGTTTCTTTCTTAAAATCGACAAAGGTCAAGTTTGTGTACTCATTCTCGAGTCCCCAGCAGGCATCACCCATCAGCTTTGTTGGTGGGAGAGCGGACGTTGCTTGAATATGGTTTGGCTTTCCTTTGACCAAACAGTTTCCAGAAATGACTCCAAACTTGTCCTCTTAGAAGCAAAAATCTCCGTTGTTCTCGTCGATGCAATCTGGGATCTCAGATTCTCCATAAATCATCATGTCTTGAAGTTTTGTGGTAACCTTCTTATATTGTTGCTCTTTCTGGCCAATATATGCTGCAACACCTTTTCTATTGTCAATCATGGTCATGTTCCTCAATCTGACCTCCATTCCTGTTCCAAACATAAAAGCTCCTTGGAACCAGTTTTTGTAGGCGTTGAATCCAGACATCTCATAGCATGTAGTTTCATGATTGGTTCCTGGCTTAGGGAAGAAGGTTCCTCCGACACCAGCCATATTCTTTGCTCTAGCTGAGTGAGCAACATTGTTGATGAAGTTGGTCTACTTGTAATCCCCACAGTCATGGGCAGGGGCTACAAAACCACCATAATCTGCACCTGCAACAATGTTGTTCTAGATGTAGATGTCAGAGCAAATGTCTTAATTTAAGTAAGAGCAGATAGCCATACCTGCACCTCTATCGATCATCATGATCATTGGATCAATCTCGATTTCTCTTGGAATGATGGAAACGAGGGTATTTCCATAAAGAGTTACATTTCTAGAAGTCTAGATCTGAACTCCGAAAGATTGTTGTCTAAACATGGTATTGTTGGCAGCGTAGACATTAGACGAGGCTTTGATATTCATACCCCATCCAAGACCATTATGGATTGAGGTGTTGTTGACAGAACTGTGTCCAGATGAGTCCTCCCATCTGAGTGCAGCGCTCTCAGTATTGATCTGAGAGCAGTTGAAGATCTCGACGTTGTCAAGGTGCAGTTGTCCTTGTCTGACTTGGAGATCTGCCTCAACCAGGTCACCGGTGAGGATCTGTCCTCCCCATCCTGCTCCTCTTCCTCTGACTTGGTCACCAACGATCTTGATGTTTCTCTCGAGGATGACAACCTCAGCTCTGATATCGACGCCATTGTATTTAGCACCAGTAGATACTGGAGCACCCCAATGGTAGGTCTTAAGCTTGTCAGTGAATTCCATCTTACCAGTTTCGTTGTTGTAAGATTTGACAATCATGTAGTCGGATGCAGAGGTCTCGTAACCTGTTGGAGCGATACCTATCTTTTCTCCGACGTACTCATCCTACACAAGCTCAAGTCCCTTGTCAACGACAATGGAGGTGGCACCTTTTTTAGCCTCCTCAAAGAGCCTGGTCACCTTCTGCTTTCTTGCCATTCCGTACATGTTGATTTTACCAACATTGGCAATGATCTTGTTTCCAGCTTCAACGCCGTTATCGTAGACCATAGCCTCAGCATCTCTGTCTCCGTAAAGAGTGATCTTGGCTTTCTTGGTGAATGTGTGGTTCTTTGATCCAATGTTGAGAGTTCCAGCTCTGACGAAGATGTGATGAGCCTTCAAGTGCATGGTATCATTGTTGGTGCTATCATTCTTGAAAGTCAACATACCATTGATGACAACTCTCTTGAATACTGGACTGGAGTCGTTCAGATCAAAGATCATGTTCCAGCCTGGCTGCACCTCCACATCTTCTCCCTCAGCAGGAATTGTGTTATTTGGCCAATCTTTTGGATTGCTCCAAACTCTTGTTCTGTTCTCGAGTGGTTTGTCCTCAACCTTTGAAAGTTGGCAGACTCCCCAATAGCATCTGCTGGCCTTAAGGGAAACCTTCTTCCAAGCGCTAGAGTTTTTTCCGTTGACGACCCAAGTGAATTCTCTCACCTCGGTCTGGTTGTAGAGCACGTTCTACATGTGTTGATGGTTCGCATCATTGATATCCATCGATGGCAGAGAATCATTCAGTACCTGATAATTACCAAGAGTAACGTTGATTTCAGCTCTCACGTCGGTGTGGTTGTAGATAAACATGACATTCTTATCAGTTGGAACCCATTCTTCAGATATTTCGAACTTGAAAGTTTCAAAGTCGAGACCTGTGGTTGCCCAACTAATCCTGTACTTGTGACCAGTAATGACTGGGAATACCCAATGGTTCATTGGCTTCTTCTTCTCTCTGAACAGAACCTTGTCCCAGTTTGTGGTGTTGTCTTTATACAAGGTCTTGTTTTGACCTGCGAGCATCTTGTCGTCCCATTTCATGATGTGCATTGGTTGCAGCTGGAAGATGTTGAATGGTGTAGGGGCATGGAATACGACTCTTCTTACTTGAACTGTACTATCGCAAATCACACCATCGTACTTTTCAAGATCAACCTTGCATTCCTCTTGATGGTTAAACTTGAAGTTTGCGGTTGCCCAAGTGTTTGGGCCAAGGCCTGTAAGACTTCCGTCCAGATCCTTGAAGATACCCTTGTTAGGATATCCAAATCTGATTCTTCTGGGCACGGTTGCATCGTCGAAGTAGAGATTTTTGAACAAGTACTGTCTGCATCCAGAGTCGGTGGCAGCTTGATGGAAACAATGAGAGCATGATCCGAGAGCGGAAGAGTTATGGAGGTCGAGATTGTAGAACTTGGCTCCATCGACGGTGAAATTTTCAGATCTTGGTCCAATGATTCCAGTTGGACTGATTCTTTCAACGGCATCAATCCATTTTTCGTGATTGTTGGTCTTACCAATGACCAAGGCGTCCTTGACCATGGCTCCATTCTCGAAGGACATGTCAGTTATTTCGAATTCGATACCTGCGAGAAGGTTATCAGCAACCTTAAAGTTGTGAATTCTGGAGGCTCCAACCTTTCCAAGAATGGCTCCATTTCTCTTGTTCTTCCAACCGGTGAAGTTGTAGAAGTTGTTGATGATGATTGGGTTCTTGTGGTAAGGATCGTCCGGCTTGGAGTGGTCGTAAGTGATAGGCTCGCAAGGGTACTTTCTTGACATCAAGTTATGGAAGATTCTGAATCCGTATCTTCCGTTGGAGTGAGCAGTGTTGTCTTTGAACTCTCCAAGTTTCTCGTTCTCTGGGCAAATGTTGTTGCTTGCAGATGGACCCATGGCGTTGATCTGGAGATCGAACCAGTATCCGTATCTATCTGATCCAGCGGCGTGATTACCAATGAAAATATTATCTGGGTTGGTGATCCAGAAACTTCCTGGTGTAGAGTCAGTGTTGAGAAGACTCCAAGATCTCTTGGTCTTCATGATCAAGTTGTATTCCATTCTGTTGTTTCTCTCAACAGCATCCTCAATGAAGATATTGTGTCCCTTGGCGTTGTAGATGACATTCTCGATAATTCTGAGGAAGTTACTTCCGTGAAGGGTGACAGCTCTGTTGTTACTGTCGTGCACTGAATTTCCAATGACGTAGGAATTGTGGACGTTACCGATCATGTGGAAATGAATGGCGTATCTTCCGAGCTTGAATGCTTGACCGACATCGGTGAACTCAGTGTAACCGAGTCTGGCAGTCAATGAGTCGTCTCCAGAGGAATGTAGGAAAATGGTAGCTCCATATTGATTCTTCTTGGAAGTTCCAGGATCTCCTCTGTATACGACGTTTCTGGTAAGAAGACCGACTTCAGCTCTCATGTCAATGACGTCTTTCTTGTCAGCACCATAGTACTGGGTCTCGGCGAAATGCTTGTATTCAAGAGCTTTGTCAAGAGTAAGCACTGGCTTATCTTTGTTGGTCTTATCGATAGCAGTGATCATTCTCTTCTCAGCGTGATCGACCTCGTAGTCAGTTGGAGCGATGACAATCATCTCTCCGACCTTCCAGTCGACCTCTTCTTTTAGAGTGATGGTGGTGGCTCCCTTCTACTCTGTCTTCTCCATCTCGGTCCAAGTCTTGAGTCTCTTGACTCCGTGCATGTCTAGCTTTCCTTCTCTGACACCGATCACCTTGTTTCCGTAAATTGGAAGGTAGGGGTCGTCGACTTTACCGTGCATGGTGATGGTGATTTTTGAGGTGTATGGATGTGCTTCTGTTCCGACTTCCATTGATCCTCCGTGGACGAAGATGTATCTAGCGTCGAAGAATCTCTCATGGTTGGCATCTGAGCTTGGAGCAAAGATGAGTTGACCTTCAACAATGATGGCCTTGAGAAGAGGAGTCTTGTCAACGTCAACCAAAAGATTGAGACCCTTGGGAACGTAAACTGATTCATCTTCCATTGGTGAGAATTCTCCACCCCAGGTGGTATCCTTGGACCAGTAGTTGGCATAGATGAACACCATTCCTTGGGTTGAGACTGATCCCTTGTTCTTGATCAAGATTTCAAGAGATGAAGCCACGAGACCTGGTCTCTTGCCAGTGGTGCATGTCACGGAAGTGGCGTTTGCAGCACTTGCTGGGCAGTCGATTCCATCGATGGTGATCTTGTAGTCAGCGATATTGGTAGAGAAACTTGTTCCTGTGAAAGTGACTGAGTCTCCTCCGGTAACAGTTCCGTGTCTTGGGCTGATATTGGTCAACAAGGCTGTTGAAGCACTGGTGTATTTAACTGGGCTGGTAAGCTCTTTGACTGTACCATCGAAATGGAGTTTTGGAGTACAGGTGTGATCATCTTGTGAGTCGTCGATGGTCTCAACACCATTAATCTCAAGCTCATTGAGATTGCATCCATTCTTTCTTCCTCCCAAGATTCTGTAGAATCTGTACTTTGGATAGCCTGTGGTCTCATTGAACTCGTGGTAGTTCCATCCAGGGTTGATGTTATAGTCGAAGGTGAATAGATCAGTGTAGGTTGTTCCATCTTGGGATCCTTGGAATCTGGTGAGGTTTCTGTATTTCTACATGTGCAAGTTGTTTCCTAGGAAGAATCTGACCTTTGAGACTACAGCAACGTAGCCCTCTCTGAACTCCATACCAGCGTAGCAGTCGCCGTTATCGTCATTGTAGTAGTTCATGTTTTGCTTGTCGAAAAGCTTCTCAACTCCTCCAGTCTTGTTCTTGGCGAAGTACTTCTTGGAGTCAAGAACCTTGTTCTCTTGGATCTTGAAAGAAGCAATGGACTTACTGGTGGAAAGAGCTGGCATCTTGCATTGAATCTCTCCGGATGTTGAATCGGCATCTGAGTATGTGCAGTTGTTTCCGCACATGTCGATGTAGTTCTTGCTTGGGTTGCTCTTCATGGCTGTGGCGAGACCTTGAGCGGCGACCTTGAAGAGGCAGCCTCCAGCATATGAGCATGTAAGATCAGTTGAGGCAGAGGAGATGGCCAAGTCGTTTGACACAGTGGATGAGATAACAGAGTAGTGAGTAAGACTGTCCTAATCTGTCTTGGTTGTCTCAAACTTGAGCTCTGGGATTGACGCGTTGGAAAGAGGAGGAATACCCTTGGTGAAAGTGGCGGTGACTTGAGTTGCAGAGTCAATCACTACAGAATCAGCGTCGACTCCAGCGAGTGAGGTCAAAGCCTTGAAATCTGCAGTTAAGAAATTGGCTCCAGTGAAGACAATCTTGTCAGTGGTCTTGGTGACTGAGGTAACCTTTGGAAGGGTGGCGGTGAGGAGCTGCTCATAGACACATTTGGTTGCATCAGTGTTTGCGCAAGCATGGGCTGTAGTTCCGTGCTTAACACTGATTGCTGAGCCAGCAACGATTTCTTGAGCTTTTGTCTTACATTGAACCTTGCCATAGGCAACGATGGTGACATTCTGGCAAATGGACTTGCCATCTTTATCGACGAGATCGATTCCTTTTGTCTTGATACCGACTCCTTGCACGTTAGCAGTAATGAGTGAACCAGCGGTAGATCCTGAGCTTGGGGTGATAGCCATCAACTTTGGAGTCAAACTGACATTGGCAGCGAGTACTTCCTTTCCGTCTGGAGATCCGACGGTAAAGTACATTCTTGAGTTGTTGAATGTACTATCGGTGACATTGCTGATGGAGATGAGGACGCTGGTGGCGTTGACAGGCTTCACAGTCTAGGCTCTTCCACCAACTTGGAAATCTGGAGTTCCAGTGAATCCAGTACCAGTCAAGGTCAAATCCCAGGTTCCTGTGGTATTTGAGAAGGATGATGTCATATTTGTGACTTTTGGAACAGTTGATGTGTATGTGTAGTTCTTGCACACGGCTGCATCACATTTAGCCTCCTCAGATGTCTTAAGGAAGACAACGACAGTTCCTTAGTCTCCGTTAGCCTTGGTGATTGATTCGTCAACTCTGCAGGTGATCTTGGTGGCCTCAGTTGTGAGCACATAGCATGGTGTGGCTCCGAGAGCTCCATTGTAGACGATGGAGACTGGGTTGTCTGTCTTGACTGTACCGAAGTTTGTACCAGTGATGGTGAGAATATTTCCTCCCTTGATTGATCCTGTCTTTGGAGTGACGCCGGTGACTTTTGACTCGACCTTGAGGAGGAGTCTTGTGGTCTTGATCAGTCCAAATTCCTTGTGTCTGATTCTGACATCGTAAACTCCACTGTGGGCTCCTCCGAACATCACGTCAATAGTCTTTGCGGAATCATCGACGCCAATGATGTTAAGGTACTTGATGTAGGTGGCATTGTCAGTTCTTGTTGCGTTGACAGTGAAGTCTACCTTGTTCAAGGTGTACGCGAAATCGTTCTCAAGCTGAATCTTGATCTTGGTCTTAAGGACTGGAGAGGCTGAGTCTGGGACGAGCATGGTTCCTGACTTGGTGGCAGGCTTCATGGTTCCTTTCAATGAGTTGGTGATGACGAGTCCGTTGATCTTGATGACCATTGGGAACTCAGCAGACTTGCTTGTGTCCTCATTAAATCCCTCGGTCATGCAAACAAGTTTGTTGGTGGTTGAATCTTGAGGAACGCACTTGGTCTTTTGAGCATCATTGAAGTGAATCTCAACCTCGTTGTTGATGAGTTCATATGGCAAGTTAGTACCACTAATAGTGATATTATCTCCACCTATCAAGTTGAGTGAAGTAAGTGGGAATCCACTGGTTATTGAGCATTGGATGCTCTGATCAGCCACAGCAGTTGCGAGACCGATCTTTCCGAGAGAGGAGACGAGAATTGGTTTCCAGTTTCCACAGGTTGGGTTTCTGTTCAAGGTGCAGGTGATGCTGGTACCATCGAGGGTGACAGTGGTATCTGGTGTGCAGAATGACTGGGCAAACTCAATAGTCTCAATCTGAGTGAAGTTCTTTGGAAGGTCTGTTCCAGTGATCACGAGCTTCTTGGTGGCCTCAGTGAATTGGAAGGCAGTAACTTCTCCAACATTTGCGATGTAGCTGAAGTCACATGAAAGGTTGTGGCATGCTGCTGGGAGGCCATTGACTTCAACGGTGAGTTGAGGCTTGGTCTCATAGGTCTTGAGCATCTCGAATGGAATAGGCCCGTAGAACAGATTTGTAGAGTACTTTCTTAAGGAGGTCACGTTGAAGGTCAAGTTGGTTCCGGTGATTGGTTGAGTGTCACTTGGGACGACCTCAAGCTCCTTGACATCGTAGTTGAGTCCACCGAAGTCGACGTAGAAAGAGACTCCATTCTCTTTGTATCCGTACTTATGTCCCTCAGTGAACGTGAGCTTGTTGAAGACTTGTGAGCAGCCTGAGAAGACTCTTTCTTCGGCCCACATAGCGTGAATGTTGTAATCCATTTCATCTGAGTATGAGATGGCTCCTGTCTTGGAGGTGCACTTGAACTTGTACTTTCCACTGAGTGGGGTCGAGGAGAGCTGGACCTTGTTTGGAGCAAGAGCTGTAATCTTGGCCTTGGTGGTGGTCTTGGCAACCATGATTGAAGCAACTGACTCTTGAGGGATAAGCTTTTAGCACTCGATTTGATACACTCTCTTGGTGATTTCATCAGCTTTAGCAGTGATGTTTCCATCTTTGTCGTAAGTGTATAGTCTGACGTTGAGCCAGGTGCGGTGGGTGTACCAATAGAATTTCCAGATAGCGTTTTTCATTTGCTGAGCTGTAGCCTTGGCGCTAATAGCATCTGAGTTTGTGCTCTTGAGGGTCTTTGGGTCCTTCATGATAAGAACATACTGTCCATCGTCGGCGTTCTCGACGGTAATGTTTGCGGTATCAAACTTTTGCTCAGTCTAGATATCTACAAACTGTCTGGCCTTGACGGCGTGATGATGGCCTTCCATGGCAGTTTGCTTGATCTCAACAGCCACTGAGAGATGGTCATTGCCTGAATGCTCAGAGTGACGAACCTCAATGTAGTATGGCTCACCCTTCTTGAGTGTCATCCACTCAGAGGATCTGTTCCAGTTGTCTCTGTCTTTGAAGTACTCTCTGAATTCTGAAGCACTGTGGATCTTGATGATCTGTGAAGTTGCAGTGGCGTTGTTGGACACGTTGGCCATGTTCATGTAGCAGATATCATTGCAAGCCATGTAGAACTTGTAGTCAGTGTCAGCAGGTGGGATGAACCAACCTTTCCAGATCTGACTGTATCTATCACCAAGGTAATCATGTTGCTCAAGCTGGAGCTGAAGGTCCTCTGTGTAGATCCACTTATCCTTTTTGGCATCAAGATTGTAAAGCCATGGAATATCATTGGGACTTAGGGTAGCATTGACAAGAGTTCTTCTGATACCATGTTGACCAACGAATGGCTTCTCGAATGTGGACACGGCAGTAGAGGCTCCGATGGTGCAAGTGAACTCTTCTTTCTCTTGGCCAGTGACCTTGCATGGGATGTCACCAACCTTAGCAGTGATGTTTCCAGACTCGAATCCACTACCCTTGACAGTCAAGTTGAGTCCTCCAAGAAGGTAACTCTGGTTGGTACTCAAGGAGTAAATGACTGGGATAGTTCTGGCATGATAGCAGGTGGCGTTGTCGTAGGAGCAGTGAAGCATCTTGTGATCCATGATGGAGGACTGTCCAGTCTCCCAGAGCATGGTCACGTTTTGTTTTGGACTGATTGGCTGGTCTCCAACAATGGCATGAACACTTTGTCTGTGATAGTTTCTGACGTTAATGTCAAAATCAGCTTGCTCATCGAAGTCAACCAAGGCTCCTCCGATCTTGACGTTGATCCATGGGAGCTCGTCGGACAAGAGGCCTCTGATGACACTCATGGTATTCCTTGGGTTGAAGTGGAGACTGACCTTGGAGCCCATGTAGACAACAGGTGGAGCAAGGGTGTGCATAACTGGAGTAATACTCTTTTTGTAAGTAATGGTACACTTGGCTTTGTCTTTGCATCTGAGGGTAACATCCTCACTAGCAAGATCATCATGCACAACGACCAGCACCTCGAACTTCATGGTGGAGTACGAGTCGAACATCTCCTTGGGCATTCCAAACAGGTAGGACACTGATGGGATTCTGTAGGTAATGAAGCCGTTCTGTGGTTGAGATCCGAATGCATCGTTCTCCGTCAACAGTGGCGCGGGAAGAGTCTTCTGGAAGTCTTCTGAGAAGAACAAGATGCGATTGGCCTGAGCTCTCTCATCGAGGCCAAGACCTTGGATAAAGATGTTGGTATCTCCTT
>Ga0115103_1080203_pt1 | contig 10984 bp, 22 predicted proteins | sample MBTome_2_FD_89643 | JGI IMG/M metagenome (GOLD analysis project Ga0115103, IMG submission 89643) | Marine eukaryotic communities from Pacific Ocean to study complex ecological interactions - MBTS_5May14_M1_3um Metatranscriptome... | ecosystem: Environmental > Aquatic > Marine > Oceanic | place... | reverse complement strand
GTGATAAAATCAGCTCTTCACAAAAAGTTATGGATGCCGAAATCGGCTGTGCCATGCCTTTGATTGTTATGCCAGTTGGTACTATCGTTCACAATATCGAAATGGCTCCTGGTAAAGGTGGTCAGCTAGTTCGTTCTGCAGGTGCTCAAGCAAGACTTATGTCTCGCGAAGGTAAATACTGCGCCATCGAACTTCCGTCTGGCGAGTTACGCCGTGTCCTTTCTGGCTGTATGGCTACTGTAGGGCAGGTTGGTAATTCGGAGCACGCAAATATTAAGTTAGGTAAAGCAGGTCGTATGCGTTGGTTGGGTGTTCGCCCAAGTTCACGTGGTATGGCGATGAACCCTGTTGCTCACCCAATGGGTGGTGGTGAAGGTCGTTCTAAGTCGGGTGCAATACCTCAGTCCAAGACTGGTGTGTTGGCTAAAGGTGGTAAGACTCGTAATCCGAATAAGCCTTCGTCTAATCTCATTCTTCGTAAAAGGAAATAGGTTAACCCATGGGAAGATCATTAAAAAAAGGGCCTAGCGTCGATATCAAATTGATTCGCAAGGTTCTACGTCAAAAGCAAGAGGGTTCTAGCCAGCCTATAAAGACTTGGTCAAGAGCCTCTATGGTTGCTCCTGATTTCATAGGTCATACATTTGCCATTCATAATGGTAAGCAATTCTTTAATGTTTTGATTACTGAAGATATGGTTGGTCACCGTTTAGGTGAATTTTCTCTCACTCGTGCATTCAAGACGCACGCTAAGAATAAGAAGTAGGAGATAAATAAAATGCCAAAAGTTAAAGGAAGACAAACAGGTGAGCACTTAGTGATTCACCGTTTCGTTCGTATCTCTGCTCGTAAATGTCGTAAAGTTATCGATATGGTTCGTGGAAAGAGTGCTGACGAAGCATTAGAAATCTTGCGTAGGGATCCTCATAGAGGTTCATACTTCGCATATAAATTATTGCAGTCAGCTGTTGCTGGTGCACTAGAAAAGGATTTTTCTGACAACATGGTTGTAAGTACAGCTAGAGTTGATGAAGGTCCAACAATCAAGCGATTTCGTCCTCGCGCTCAAGGTCGTGCGACCTCAATTCTAAAAAGGACGAGTCACATTGTGTTTGGATTGAGAGTAGCAGAGTAATTAACCATGGGACAAAAAATAAATCCAATTGGCTACACCGTAGGTTTCTATCAAGACTGGAGATCGCGTTGGGTCACTGACAAACAAAACTTTGGTTTGATGATCTATGAAGATTACCAAATCAGAAAGATCATTAAGACTGAAGCAAAAGGCGCTGCCATTGCTAAGATTGAAATCGAACGCCGTGGTGACGAAATAACTATTTTCGTTTTCGCCGCTCGTCAAGGTATTTTAATCGGTAAAAGAGGTCAAGAAATTGACCGTATCAAAGATATGGTTCAAGGCATTGCAACTGGACCTGTAAAGATTGTTATTAAAGAAATATCTAACCCAGAAGCTGTTTCTCAAAATATTGCTGAGTCAATCACTGAGCAATTAGAGAAGCGAATGGCTTTTCGTAGAATTCTTAAGAAGACTATCGAAAGTACATTAGGCGCTGGTGTAAAAGGTGTTAAAATTCAAGTAAGCGGAAGATTGAATGGTGCCGAAATGGCCAGAACTGAAAAGATAGCTGTTGGTCGTATGCCTTGTCAAACGATGCGTGCTGATATCGATTACGGTTTCGCTGAAGCTCATACTACTTATGGCCGTATCGGCGTAAAAGTATGGGTCTATCATGGTGATAAAATGGGACGCCGTTCCATCAAAGCTCCCTCTGTAGCTGGTTCTTAAGGAGATCCGATGGCACTAATGCCCAAAGATGTAAAGTTCAGGAAGACCCAGCGTGGTCGTCTGAAAGGACTTGTTAGCCGTGGCTGTAATTTAAATTTCGGTAATTACGGAATTCAGTCTACTCAAGCTGGTTGGATAACAGCTCAGCAAATAGAAGCTGCACGTATTGTTGCTCGTCACTTTGTTGGCGACTTGGGACGTTTATACATTCGTATATTCCCACATAGAAACTTTACTTCGCGTCCAGCTGAAACCCGAATGGGTAAAGGTAAGGGTATGCCAGATAAGTGGATTGCTGATATTCGCCCAGGCATGATCCTTTTTGAATTAGAAGGAGTTTCAGAAGAAGTTGCTCGTGAGGCATTCCGTCGACAAGCACACAAACTTCCTTTAAGAACGCGTTTTGTGAGAAAAGAGGATTATGAATATTTCAGAGATTAGAAGCAAAGATACCGGCACTTTGGTCGAAGAGCTTAAGTCTCATGAGCAAACAATGCTAGATGTACGTGTTCGCTCTGTTACTGAAGAAGGCGAAGGTCATAAGCTTCGCAATATTCGTAGAGATATTGCTCGTATCCAAACGGTACTGAATGAGAGAAATAAAGAGTCATGAGTGATACTAAAGTAAAAAACATCATCGGAACTGTCATTAGCGATAAGATGGATAAGACCATCCGCGTTGAAGTTACTGGTAAGAAGAAACATCTTAAGTATAAAAAGTATGTTCCTACGAGAACTGTCTACTTCGCACATGACGAAGAAAACAATGCTAAAGAAGGCGATCAAGTTGAAGTCACATTCACTCGTCCGCTTTCAAAAAAGAAGCGTTGGAATCTAGTTAAAATTATTAAAGTTGCGGACTAAGGAGACATCATGATTCAGACTCAAACCATCATGTCAGTTGCCGATAATTCTGGTGCTAAAAGCGTAATGTGCTTTAAAGTATTAGGTGGATCAGGCAAGACATCAGCTACCATTGGCGACGAAGTAATTTGTTCTGTGAAGGCTGTTGATCCGAATGGATCAGTTAAGAAAGGTGATAAGATTAGAGGTGTCATTGTTAGGACTAAAAAAGCTGTTCAGCGTCCTGACGGAAGCTCAATCAGATTTGATACTAACGCACTTGTTCTAGTTGACGAAGATAAGAATCCACAAGGAACTCGTATCTTTGGTCCTGTTGCTCGTGAATTACGCGCTAGAGGATATTCTAAAATTGTCTCGTTAGCAGTAGAGGTAGTCTAGTGAAAATTAAAAAAGATGATTTTGTTGTTGTTGTAAGTGGCAATAATAAAAATGAAAAAGGACGTGTGAAAGAAGTCCTCACCAGTGGTGAGAGAGTGATTATCGCAAACGTTAACATGCGCAAAAAGCATGTTAAGCCATCTCAAGAAAACCCTCAAGGCGGCCGTATTGAAGTTGAAGGCCCTATTCACGTTTCAAACGTGATGCCTTGGAGTGAAAAAGCTGAAAAACCTAGTCGTATGAAAATTGAAACTCGTGAAGATGGTAAAAAAGTTCGAGTTTTAAAAGTATGCGGCTCAGAGTATGGAGATAAGTACTAAGATGTCACGTCTAGCTGAAAAATACAAAGATACTGTTCTTCCTGAAGTTAAGGAAGAGTTTTCTATAAAAAACCCAATGTTGTTACCAAAGGTAACAAAGATCTGTGTTAGCATGGGTATGGGTGCATATAACTCTGATGTCAAAAAGATTGACCGTTGTGCTGAAGAACTGACTCAAATTGTGGGTCAAAAAGCTGTGAAGACGATAGCTAAAGTTTCTGAAGCTGGTTTCAAAATCAGACAAGGCATGCCTGTAGGTGTTCGAGTAACTCTACGTGGCAAAAGAATGTGGGAATTTTTTGATCGTTTTATTTCTGTCGCTGCACCTCGTATTGCTGACTTCAGAGGTTTCTCAAGAAAAGGTTTCGACCAAGCTGGCAACTATTCATTTGGTATTAGCGAGCAAAATATCTTTCCTGAAGTTAATCTTGATAAGATGGAGATTACTCAGGGTATGAACATTAATGTTGTTTTTGAAGGCAGTAATTCAGAAATGTCTGAAAGTGCTTTAGAAAAACTTGGTTTTCCATTTACGAGAAAATAGGAAGTAGATTCGATGGCCAGTCAATGTCAAATTGCTAAGAGCAAAAAAGTACCTAAGTACAGCAGCAGAATTGTTAATCGCTGTAATATCTGTGGACGTTCAAGAAGTTTCATTAGAAAATTCGAATTGTGTCGTCACTGTTTTCGCAAGCTATCTTTGAATGGCTTGATCCCAGGCGTTCGTAAAGCGAGCTGGTAGGAGGATAAACTATGAGTATGTCAGATCCAATATCAGATTTGTTGACACGCATTCGAAATGCGATCCAGATCGACCGCGATTCAGTACGAATCCCTTTTTCTAAACTAAAAGTAAATATGCTTGATGTTTTTAAGAAAGAAGGTTATATTCGTAACTATGAAGTCGTTAGTGAAGGAAATAAGCGTGATATATTAGTATATATCAAGTATGCTGATAACGGTGCTTCAGTTATCAATACACTAAAAAGAGTATCAAAGCCTGGCTGTCGTAGCTATAGGCACTCCGAAGAAATCAAGCCGGTATTAAATGGCTTGGGGATTTATGTAGTAACTACTAACAAAGGTGTTCTAAGTGACCGTGAGTGTCGTGAGCAAAAAGTTGGTGGTGAAGTTCTTTGTGAAGTATGGTAGGTCGTAAAGATGTCTAGATTAGGAAAAAAACCAATAGAACTGCCTGCAGGCATTGAAGTATCCGTTGCAAACGGTGTCTTTACAGCAAAAGGGCCTAAAGGTGAGTTAACGCAAGCTATCTCAAGTGACATAACTGTTACTATTGAAGAAAAGCAAATCGTGCTTACTAAACAAGGCGAAACTCGTCAAGCAAGTGCTAACCACGGATTATACCGCTCGCTTATAGCGAACATGATTGAAGGTGTTAATAAAGGTTTCACAAAAGACCTTATCCTTGAAGGTGTCGGTTACCGTGTTACAGCTACAGGAAAGAAATTATCGTTTTCATTGGGTTTTTGTCACCCAATCGATTACTTTTTGAATCCAGAAGTTAAAGCTACTATTGATGGTAATACAAAGTTAAAACTTGAGTGTTATGACAAGCAAGTTTTAGGTCAAGTTGCTGCTGAAATTCGCAGCTTAAGAAAACCTGAGCCATATAAAGGTAAAGGTGTTCGTTATGGTGATGAAGTTATTCGTAAGAAACTCGGTAAAGCTGCTTCTAAGTAGTAACTAAAATGAATAGAATAAAGAAAAAAACAAATAAGCGTCGCAATATTAAAGCGAGAGTTAGAAAGAAGATTTCTGGCTGTGCTGTTCGTCCTAGACTGACAGTCTTCCGTTCAAATCTTCACTTTTATGCTCAAGCAATTGACGATGAAAATGGAGTCACCCTTGCGTGTGCTTCAACTGTAGAAAAAGCTGGTCGTGACCTTGCTACTCAGGCAGAGCAGGCTAAATTTGTAGGTGAGTCAATTGCGGCACGCCTTAGTGAGAAGGGTGTGAATGAACTTGTGTTCGACCGTTCTGGTTATGCGTATCATGGCAATGTTAAATTGCTCGCAGATACTGTCCGTGGAAAAGGATTGAAATTCTAGGAATTTTTATGAATAATCGTACAAAAATAAATATTGATCCAAACGACCTTCGCGAAGAAACTTTAATTATCAAGCGTTGTGCTTTGGTTGTTAAAGGTGGACGTCGCTTCAGCTTTGCTGCCTATGTGGTTGTTGGAAACGAAAACGGAATCTTAGGTTTCGGTCACGGTAAAGCTAAAGATGTTGCTTCAGCAGTTGCAAAAGCCTCAAAAGAAGCTCGTAACAAACTTTTCAGTGTTGAAGTTGAGGGCTCTACTGTGCCTCATCCTGTTAAAGGTCGTTTCACATCATCAAATATAGCCATCATGCCAGCTAAGCCTGGTACTGGTGTAATCGCTTGTACCCCAGTTAGAGCTATCATGCAAATGGCTGGTGTTCACGATGTTTTGACTAAGTCTTTTGGAAACAACAACGCCGTTAATCTGGCGAAAGCAACAATCGAAGGACTTAAGCAAATGAGAAGCCGTAAAACTGTAGAAGCTCAAAGAGGAGTGAAGCTATCATGAATCTAGCCGACGTAAAAGAAGGTATCCGTCTCGGTAAACGTGCAAAGCGCGTTGGTAGAGGTAAAGGGTCTGGTAACGGTAAGACATCTGGTCGTGGTCACAAGGGTTTGAATGCTCGTGCTGGCGCCAACATGGGTCTTACTTATGAAGGTGGTCAAACGCCATTATTTCAACGTATCTCTAAGCGTGGCTTCAGTAATGCTCGTTTTAAGATAGTACACTCAGTTGTAAACGTTGAAGTTTTAAACTTATTCGAAGATGGTTCAACAGTGGGCTTGAAAGAGCTTCAATCTAAAGGTTGGGTTGATAATCCTAAAGACGGTCTGAAAGTTTTAGGTACTGGTGAAATAACTAAAAAATTGACTGTTCAAGCTCAAGCATTCAGTGCTAAAGCTAAAGAAGCTATCGAAAAAGCTGGTGGTACAGCTGAAGTGGTAGCTCTTAAGCCAAAAGGGAGTGAAGCAGCCTCTTGAATGCACTGCTAAACATTTTTAAGATCGCCGAGCTCAGACAAAAGCTTCTTGTCACTTTGGGCTTATTGGTGATCTATCGTATGGGAACGTTTGTGCCAATTCCTGGAATTGACACAAGCGAAGTCATGCGCCTTTTTACTCAGCTCAGCGAGCAATCTGCTGGTCTTGGTAAAATGATGGGAATGATCAATATGTTTAATGGTGGAGCTTTGACCAATGCGTCTGTCTTTGCTCTTGGGATCATGCCATATATCACAGCTTCAATTCTTTTTCAAATTCTCACTACTATGTTGCCTGCTTTAAAAGCTATGCAGAAAGAAGGTGAGAGTGGACGCAAAAAAATTACTCAATATACACGTTACGCTACATTAGGCCTTTGTATCTTTCAATCTTATGTGATCTGTGCTGGTTTGCAGAACATGCAAGGTGGAGTTTTGGTGCCTAACCCTGGCTTTTTCTCATTCATCCTCGCTGGCATGGTTTGTTTAACAACAGGCACTATGATAGTGATGTGGTTGGGTGAAATGATCACTGAATTTGGTCTTGGTAACGGAATTTCAATCATCATTATGGCAGGTATCATCGCAGCACTTCCAGCTGGAATCGCTGAGTTTGCTACTCAATTAAATGATGGTTCAGGCTCGGTAAATTATGGAACATTAGCTTTCTTAATAGCTTTCTTTTTCATTGTGACTGTAGCTATTATATATACAACTTTAGGTCAGCGTCGTATACCGATTCGTCAGAATCGTCGTGCCGGAGCTGCTTCTGATAATGCTCGTGCTCAGTATTTGCCGTTAAAAGTAAATATGGCTGGTGTTATACCTATCATCTTTGCTCAGGCAATGATCATGTTTCCTGGTTTACTAGCTAGTATTCCTCAGTTAGAATCTATTGGTCGTTACTTTGCTCCAGGTGGAGTCTTATATAACATTTTCTATATTGGTTTGATCGTTTTCTTTGCTTTCTTCTATACAGCAATGATCTTCAATCCAGAAGAAATGTCAGAAAACATGAAGCAAGGCGGTACCTTTATTCCTGGTATTCGTCCTGGACAAGAAACACAAGTTTACTTTGAGTTACTATTAGTGAGATTAACAGTTATTGGATCGGTGGTTCTTGCTGTTATCGCTATCATTCCTCAAATATTATCCTTTCAGTTCCAAATTTCATTTGCACTGGCAGGTATCTTCGGTGGGACGGGTTTATTGATCGTCGTCGGTGTGGCGTTAGATTTAATCCAGAAAGTTGAAGGGCATTTATATAGCCAAAGTTTTTCAACCATGTTGGAGTCTTCTTCTCCAAGTGGTGGCACTAGCGTTAAAGCAGGTGCTTCATAATGGCTAAAGAAGAAAACATTCGCATTGAGGCAGAAGTGACTGAGTCGCTTCCCAATGCTATGTTCAGGGTTAAGTTGCCTAATGGGCACAAGTTATTAGCTCATATCAGCGGTAAAATGCGCATGCATTTTATCCGAATCTTACCTGGCGATACGGTAACATTGGAGATTTCTCCATATGACCTATCAAAGGGCCGTATAGTCTATCGAAACGATAAAAGGTAATAGAGGAACGTTATGAAAGTCGTTGCTTCTCTAAAAAAGCGCTGTGAAAACTGCAAAATTGTTAAACGTAAAGGAGTCCTTAGGGTGACTTGCGTGGAACGTCGACACAACCAGAGACAAGGTTAAGAAGAATGCCAAGGATTATAGGTAAAGACATCCCAGACAACAAGCAGGTTTGGATAAGCCTCACGTATATAGCAGGGATTGGTCGAACTACTTCGATTAAAATTTGTGAATCGGCTGGGATCAATCCATCTATGAAAGCTCATGAGCTTTCTGATGATGAGAAAAGTCGCATTACTCAAGAAATCGAAGCTTCTTGTGTTGTCGAAGGCCAACTACGACGTATGGTATCAGCTGATATCGCACGTTTACGTAAAATTGGTAGCTACCGTGGCATCCGTCATGCTAGAAGCTTGCCATGTCGTGGTCAGCGTACTCAAACGAATGCACGTACACGTAAAGGTCGTAAGAAAACCGTGGCAGGCAAGAAAAGTGTTAAGGATATGAAATAAACCATGGGAAAATATCAAAAGAAAAAAGTTAAGCGTACCGTATCTCGTGGCGTGGCTTATATCAAAGCTACCTTCAATAACACGATTATTACGATTGCGGACACGACTGGTGGTACAATTTGCTGGGAAAGTTCTGGCTCAGCTGGATTTAAGGGTTCACGTAAAAGTTACCCATTTTCAGCTCAAATTGCAGCTACTAACTGTGCTGAAAAAGCTGTGAAGTTAGGTGTGAAAGAAGTTGACGTTAGAGTTAAAGGCCCAGGTGGTGGTCGTGAGTCAGCAATTCGTTCCATGAAAGAAGCGGGTATTAATATCCGAAGTATTACTGATATGACGCCATTGCCGCATAATGGATGTCGATCTAAAGGCCGAAGAAGAGTTTAAGAATTTTAAGCGAAGTTAAATAATGAGATACACTGGTCCAAAATGTAGATTGTGCCGTCGTGAGGGAACTAAACTTTTCCTTAAGGCCGACAAATGCTTGAGCGCAAAATGCCCGTTTGAAAAGCGTCCTGTTCCTCCGGGAGTAAGAACTTTTCGTCGTGGTAAAGCTACTGGCTATCAAGTTCGCTTGCGCGAAAAACAGAAAGTTAAACGTTTTTACGGTTTATCTGATAAGCAGTTCTCTCTTTATTATAAAGAAGCTGTGCGTCAAAAAGGTAATACTGGAGACAACTTACTAACTTTATTCGAACGTCGTTTAGATAATGTTATTTATCACTTGGGTTTTGCTCAGTCTCGTGCTGAAGCTCGCCAAATGATTTGTCATGGTCATATTTCTGTCAATGGCAGAAAGGTTTCGATTGCATCTTTTCAAGTACAAGCTGGAACTGTAATCACTCATTACAGTAAAGATTCAAGTAAGAGAATTTTAAGTGAAAACTTAGAGTTTACTAAAATGCGCGGAAAGCCAACTTGGGTTAATATTGATGCAGAGTCACTAGAAGGTAAGGTCGTGAGTCTTCCTACACGTGATGATGTTTCCGTCGAAGTTGACGAGCAATTGATCATCGAATTTTGCTCACGCTAATTTTTAAGGAAAGTCTATAATATGAAGATTCGTTGGAAAGACTTTGAATTACCTTCAGGGGTTGAGTGTGATCAAGACACTCTTACCGATACCTATGGTAATTTCTGGATTGAGCCTTTTGAAAGAGGTTTCGGTTCAACTATGGGTAACTCACTTCGTCGTATTTTGTTATCGTCGATTCAAGGTAGTGCTATTACTAGTGCTGCGATTGATGGAATTCGTTGTGAATTTGAAAATATCGATGGTGTCGTTGAAGATACAAGTGAGTTAGTTCTAAACTTAAAAAGAACTTATATCAAAATGCACACTGATGAACCTCTGATGCTTACTTTGGAAAAAGTAGGCCCAGGCAAAGTGACTGCAGGTGACTTATCTCCACATCAAGATGTTGAAGTAATGAACCCTGATCAAGTTATCTGTACTTTGAACGAAGGAATTAACTTCAGTATGCAGCTTGAAGCTCGCAAAGGCCGTGGTTTTATTTTAGCTCGTGAAAATATGGAAAAAGCAACGCCTATGAATTCAAGTGCGTTCTGTGTAGATTCAATCTACTCACCAGTACAAAAAGTTGCTCACAAAGTTGTGGGAACTCGTGTTGGTCAAAGAACTGACTTCGAAAGATTAGAGCTGGAAATTTGGACAAACGGTATCGTAAGTCCTTCTGATGCATTGATTGAAGCTGCTTCAATCATGAGGAAACATATCAATCCTTTCCTTAGCTACAACAGTGCTGGCCGTGTTGGTCCTGCTGAAGCGATAGGTGAAATTGGAGCTGTTGAGGATAATGAGAGAGACGAGAAACTTCGTTTACCTATCAGTGTTCTTGAGCCAAGTGCTAGAACTAGAAATTGTTTAGAAGCTGAAGGTATTGAAACCTTAGGCCAATTGGTAATTCTAACTGAGCATGAGTTGATGAAGTTTAGAAACTTTGGTCAGACTTCTCTTAATGAAATTAGAGAAAAGCTTGTGGCCTTTAATATAGAAATCGGTCAAACGGAGAAATAAGATGCGTCACAGAGTAAAAGGCAGGACACTTGGTAGATCGCCTAGCCATCGTGCTGCAATGCTTAGAAACCTAGTCTGTAGTCTTTATGAAAAAGATCAGATTACAACTACTGAAGCTAGAGCGAAAGAAGCTAAAGGTTTAGCTGAAAAAATGATCACTCTTGCAAAACGTGGTACTCTTCATGCAAGACGTTTAGCTATCAAGAAGTTACACAATAAGATTGTTGTTAAGAAGTTATTTGATGATATCGCAAAGCGTAACCCAGAAAGAAAGGGTGGTTACACTCGTATCTTAAAGCTAGACAAGACTCGTTTGGGTGACAATGCTTCTCAAGTGGCTTTTATGTTAGTTGACAGAAAAGCTGAAGAAGCACCTGTAGTAGAAACTGAAGCAGTAAAAGAAACAGCCACAGCTAAAGCCTAAGCTAGTTCTTTTAACTCATTTAACCGCGG
>Ga0115103_1127277_pt1 | contig 10990 bp, 14 predicted proteins | sample MBTome_2_FD_89643 | JGI IMG/M metagenome (GOLD analysis project Ga0115103, IMG submission 89643) | Marine eukaryotic communities from Pacific Ocean to study complex ecological interactions - MBTS_5May14_M1_3um Metatranscriptome... | ecosystem: Environmental > Aquatic > Marine > Oceanic | place... | reverse complement strand
CATCCTCAAGGCTCACCCTTACAACCTCAGATCCGGCCACTTGGTCATCGTCAGAGTTGCAGGTACAAACGACGCCGGATGGGGAGCATTCTCCGGACCCAACACTGTTGGAGCTCCTATTGCCAGCGTTCCTTACAAACTCGCTGAACCCACCGTTGTTGACAAGCAATCCACTGCCGTCACTCTCACCTGGAACAGATACTTTGGATCTGGACCCGGACAGAATTTCGATCACGATTACGAGCTCTAAGCGTGCATGCCCGTTCCCGTCTCTGTTGCTAACCCAACTGGTGAATGCGAATGGAAAACTTTAGCTTTTGTTTCAAGCACAACTTACACACACTCTGGCCTTGAGTCTGGATTGTTGTACAAATATAGAGTTAGAGCAACTTGCGTTTGTAAACAAGCTGAATTCTCTGATGAGCTCTGCGTCGAGCTTGTCTCCCCCCCAGAAAAACCTGAAGCGAGATGCCCTACTTACGTTAACAATCAATGCAGAGATTTCGAATTAAACTGGACAAACGACCCAGCGGCTAAAGTTGACAACTACAAGGTTCAAGTTAAGGGCTCAGACAACAAATTCCATGATTACCTCTGTGAAATCTGGGGAGATATGAACAGTTGCGACTTGAGCACAACTCTTCTTATGGAAAGTCCATATAACCTCAACACTAATGATCTTGTTGAAACCCAACTTGCTGCCATTAACGAAAACGGATCCTCAGAGTATTCAGCATGCGTAGGATCTACTACTAAAATCAGAACCAAAGCTTGCACTCCCAATAACTTCCAAAGAGACCATGATGATCCACAAGATATTGGTCACGTCGATGGTGGTGAGGATAAACTTTGTTTCAAATGGGACAAATGCATTGATGATAACACAGTCATGTTTGAATTCCGTTATCAAGCTTGGAACCTTAACACCAACAGATCTATTGATGACTACATTAAATTAGTCACCGATACAAGCCATAACAAATACTGCATGGATGTACCAGCAACTACAAATAATGCTTACCACATGTGGGTAAAAGCTTACTTGAACGAAGATACCAAATGTGAATCAGAAGTCTCTGAATCTTACACTTTCAGAACCACTTAAGGCCCAGTTTGCACAGGATGCTTCGATGTTGAATCAAGACAATGCTCTGTTATTTTCAAGCTCCCCGAGTGCGACTCAATGGGAGATTTCATTGAATCACACCCTCTCTCTATTGAAACAAGGGATGGAGATTACTTAGAACTCAACAATGTCGATGGACTTGACTCTTCCGAAAGGTGCAACTGGAACTCTTGGGACAAATTGTGTGAAGTCAGCATGACTGTTTTCGGCGAACATCCCTTCAACCTTCTACCTGGAGATGAGATTAATGCTAGGACTCTAGCAGTCAATTCAGAAGGAGTTTAATCCAATCCAATTATGAACCTTGGAATTGGAAGATGCGCTGCCAAACCAGTTATGAAGCAACTCCCTACCTAAGTCGAATGGGTTGCCGACTCAGTAGTGCAATAGAATAAATAAGCCATTCACATCAAGTGGGACGATAACTGCGCAGGAATCAGCGGATGTCATTACGAAGTTGTTTACACTTTTGAAAATTCAATTACCCGCCCCCAGCGTGAAATTACCAGCTCAAACCAATTCAGACTTCTTGCTCCTTCTCAAGGTGTTGAGTACACATTCTATGTTGAAACTTGCAACGAATGTGGAACTGCCGAAAAATCAGTAGACTTGAGAGTCACAGTTTGTGAAGCACCTGGAGTTCCAGTCTGCATGTTCTCAAACCCTTAACAATGCTCCATGAAGATTGACTGGCTTATGCCTTCAGATACCCCCAACAACCTCATTCAAGAATACCGAATTGAATTGGCCACATAGATTCCCGGCATCGCCAGAGAATCTTGGACTTGGTATACAGTTGATTCAAGTGTTTGTGGAGGTATTGGAAGAACTACCTGCGATCTTGACATGAAGGACGTTCTCCTTGGAGAGTACGGTCTCAAAGACGGTACAGTTGCTGCCTTCGTCGAAAACAATTAAATTTACGCACGTACCACAGCTATCGGAACATGCGTAGATGCTGCTACAGGTTCTCAAAAGGAATCAGCATCACCTGCTTACGATAACACTCCCGTCACTCTTAGAGGTGGAGCTGCTTCTTTAGATATCCCTACCTGCACCAAGAGTGATGATAATAAAGATATCGAAGTCTGCTGGTAAAAGCCCGCTACTGGAGGTGATTTCCAATACACCCTTATGTGGACCGCTGAAGAAGAAGAGGAAAAAGCTCGTTACAACAGAGTTAACGTCTACGAAAGAGCTGATATCGATGGAAAGACTTGTTACAACTATAGAACAGATGCTGCTAGTACCCAGTACTTCTTTAAGGTTCTTGCGTAAAACGATTGCTCTTATGTCGAATCAGAACCTTGCGAAGTTGACAACGCTAAGGTTCCCGAACAGCCCGTCTGCTCCACTCAAGTCGTCGATTGTAACATGGAAATTACATGGAACCCCGTTGACAACAGAAGATCTCCAGTTACCAGATACTCCATTGAGATTCAGGACTAATATGGCTTCTACAGAGAAACCACTACTTGCCAGAACACTTTCAACAACAAATGTCTCGTCTCTATGAGAGAGCTCGCTCAAGATTACGGTCTCACCGAAGGTCAACAAATTTATGTCCAAATCTTTGCCGAAAACGCCGTCGGAAGATCAATTGCTGGAAGATGTTCAGCATGCGAAATGAAGAGCCTCCCCGATGTTGTCTACAAGCCACGCGTTATCGTTGACAACGAACAGATCATTCAAATCTAATGGAACGCCGCTTCCAACTGCAGCTCCGACTATGAATCTGATTGCCATTACGAAGTCACTGTTAGCATTGATGGAGTTTCACAAGTGTACACTACTCCTTCTCTCTCTTACACTGAGTATGGAATTGATAAGGGTGCCTCATATTGTTTCCAAGTTCGCGCTTGCAACTCTTGCGGTGTTGGTCAACGTTCCGAAAAGACATGCATCGATAAATGCGTCAAACCTATCACTCCTGCTCAACCCAGAATAGTGAACCGCGATGATAATTCTGAAACTCCCACAATTTCTTGGAATTACGATCCCACCTCTGCTTGCTTCAACATGCAATGCCACTACACCCTTGTTATCACAACCAACGATGGTGTTTCTCCAAGAACCATTGAAGGAATCGACGCCATGACTCCATAAATTGACCTCCCTGCTACTGGTGACCTCGCCAGAAGACACTCCAACCTTCCCACAGTTATTGACTCCTCAGTTTAATATTGCTACAAGGTAAAATGCTGCAACGACTGTGGTGAATCAGATTTCTCAGAAACAGTTTGCACTACTATCTGCCAAGACTGTGGACGTATCACAAACTTGAGTCAAGTCACTGCCACCGAAAACTTAATTAGAGTTCAGTGGTAAGGAAACTCTAGCAAGTATCAAGTTAAATATCACAAAGAAATTACTGGAGGTCTTACCCCTGTCAAGACTCTTGAAGTTGTTGAAGGTAGATCCTTCTTCGAAATTCCCAACCCCGGATGCAACTCTTGCTACGAATTCACTGTTACATGTATCACTGATTGCAGTAGTGAAGCTGGTATCGAATCCTCTCCTATCAAGGTGACCACCGAAGATTGCTGCCAGCATCCCGGTAACCTTGAAAGACCCAATGTTAACATGATCAGTGCTACTTCATAGGTTGAAGTTTCATGGGCACGATGCGAATCTGGTTCAGTAAGTGGCTTCAGAGATGACTGCACTTACGACATCCAGTATACTCTCGGAAACGGTCAAGAATCTTACTTCGAAACCTTGAGCGTTAACACATTCAACATGGATTTCGTACAAGGAATCGACTATTGCTTCAGAGTCAGAGCCAAGAACTCTTGTGCCCACGGTATGTGGTCTCACGAAAGATGCTAAAACGTATGCCCAGCACCTGAAAAGGCCAACACACCTACACTTATCCGTGCAAACGACAACGAAATCACTGTTAAGTGGGATACGTGCTCAAATGCTTCCGGAGAATGCACTGATTGCAGCTACATTCTTGAAGTTACCGGACCATACGGTATGGTTAGAGAAGAAATTATTTACAACAGAAACCAATTCAGCGTTTATGATCCTTCTTCAAGCTAAGATTACAAATTCAGAGTTAAGTGCAACTCATTCAACTGTGGAAAAGGAGAATTCTCCGATTACTTAAACGCTAACATTTGCACAGCTCCTGATGCACCCGTCTGCCCTGAAGAAAGATGTCCCGAAAACAAAAAGGACAGAAATGGAGAATGCCGTGACAACAAGATCACTGTTCAATGGCAACACGCCACTGGATGTGAAAACGTCAGTCATGGAGATCACATGTGCCATTACGAGCTCACTTATTAATCAGAAGAAATGGACTTCCCAGAGACCGTATTCACCAACGATCTTACCTTCACTTTGTACTCACCTGAAGATGATACGGAATACGAATTCTGCCTTGTTGCTTGCAACGAATGTGGAAAGTCTCCTAAATCTGATTGCATAAGCATCAAAAGAAGCATCTGCGAAACGCCTACAGTACCAGAATGCATCACTTCAGAACTTTCCAACTGTGGAATTAGAGTTGATTGGTACAAGACTTCTGACGGTGGTTGCCCCATTGATAAATACAACATTTACGTCGACAACAGTGATGGCTTCCCCGTACTTTATGATGAAGACAGTTGTGGTAGATTGGCAAACATCTAAGCTTGCACAATCAGCATGGAGAGACTTCAGCGACATCCCTTCTTCCTCAAAACTGGAGAAGATATTAAGATTCACGCCACAGCTGTCAACGAAGCTGGAGAATCTGATAGATCAGACGCTGAACACAGACATATCAAGATGCTCGACACCCCCAGATCTCTTAACAAACCCAGCCATTACGGTAAAGACACAACTGGTTTCACTCTTGCTTGGTCCAGAGTTCAGTCTGATGATGAAATTCAAGTCTTCTGTGGAGCTGACAACCAAACTCCCACTAGAATTAACACGAACTCACGTTCTACCTCTTCTCTTTCACAAAACCAAAGAATTGAATTCGCTCCCGGAGCACGCTCATACAAATGTTTCGTCATTTCTTGCAACGACTGTGGATGCTCAAGCGCTTCTGAAACTGAAGTGATTACTCTCACTGATGTTCCCATCGCACCTCAGGTTGTTGTCTTCAACCCTACTACTTGCTCCGTCCGTGTCGACTGGCAACTCTTCGGAAATGGTGGCTCCCCCATTGACCAACTTAGCATTGAAATTGCTAAGCGTAACTGGGAATGGGCTGAATGGACTGGCAGATGCGGAAACGTTGGTGCCAACTCTTGTGTTATCGACATGGATCAACTTGGTGAATTCTCCACTTGGGGACTTAAGTCAGGTGATAGAATCCAAATCAGAGTTAAAGCTGCCAACGAAAACGGATGGTCAGCTTACTCTGATGACCACACCGGTATTGTCCGCATGCTCACCGCTCCCGAAAAGATGGATAGTCCCACCGCTAACATTCAGGGACACATGATTACTGTTCACTGGAACAACTTTGAAAAAGAGCAGATCGATGTTAAGTGGAGCTCCAGAACTCCTCGTTATTCATACGCTTCCCCTGAGGAAAACATGGAGAACGATTACACTACTTCAGCTTCAAACCTTGCCCTCGATACTAGAGGCTTGAACTCCGGAAACTACAGATTCATCATCAGAAAGTCTAACTCTTGCGCTGAAGGTGAATGGTCTCAAGAACTCACTGTTGCCTGTCCTCAGTGCCATCGCGAAACAAACTCTGTTAATGAAGTACCCGAACCATGGGCCAACTTTGTTCCTTGCAACCCCGATGATGTTAACTCACCTTGCCACCACTTGTTACAAGGAGCTAACCCCACCAACTACCTTCCTCCTCCAGCAAGTTTGGATGGACGTAGGCCACCCCGCCCATTGAGCTCTCCTGGTCACAACAGCGGCTCAAGTGGATCTTCATGGTCAAACAGCGGTACCGCTTCACCATCATTCAACTACAACGCTCCCAGCTCCAACCCTAGCAGCAGAGGTAGCACACCCGTTTACCCATCCACTTACGACTGGGGATACCCTGAACCAACTTGTGATTTCAACGATCCAAACTCTAATTGTTTCAGACAAAACGTAGATACCGTTGTTCCCGCTTCATCTAACGACTCAACTTATTGTGACCCCAGAAGACCTCTTTTGGCCTGCCACGGTAACAACAACGTCAATAACGATAATGCTGCACCCTCAACTGTTTGTGACTCCAACGATCCAAGTTCACTTTGCTATAACCCCTGGAGCTCTTGGGATGATGTTGATAACATGTGGGACCTCCCATCAAGAGACTTTACCGACCCCCGCGTTAACAACGACGGCTGGAATCCAGCTGCTGTTGCTGATGAAGATTGTGATGGAACTGATAAACCTTGCCATCACAATGGAGCTGCCGCGCCCGCCGCTAGACCCGTTGAACCCGTCGATGAAGGATGTGGCCCTAACCACTCAGGACCATGCTGGCACTCAACTGGCTCCAGCGATCCTTACGCCAATGGTTGGGAAACCAACGAATGCCCCGAGCCCGTTGCCCCCGATACACCCACTTGTGATATTTAAGGAAACCATGGTGGTCAAGTTCACGTTGACTGGACCTCATGGAGACTTACTGCTCTCAGAGATGTGAGCTACGAAATCCAAATGTCACAAGGTAGATATGGAGACTGGAGAACTGTCAGCAAATACAGCTCAAGAACCAACTTCATTGGAAACTGCATGCACCCCGATGGTTGCAACTTCAGAGTTAGAACCGAAACTGAATGTGGATCCGTTTCACCTTGGTCTGGTGTCGCCAACTCTCGTGCTCAAACCACTCAAACTCCCAACAACTCAATGGTCAGAACTTTCAGCTCACCCACTGAGTGTGGAGTTATCATCCAATGGGACCGCGCACCATCAAATGGAAGTCGCCCTCAATCTCTCCAAGTTTGGATCCAGAAGAGAAGCGGAGAATTTTCATCAACAGGAGTCTCTCAATACTGCTCCACCGCTTCAGAGACCACTCAATGCACTATTCCTTCCGCAGTCCTTAGAGCTTCACCTTTCCTCCTCACTACTGATGATGATGTTGTTGCCAAGGTCACCGTTCAATACTCTTCATGGAAAGTCACTTACGAGACTGACTCCAACGGATACGATGTTGCCAAGCTCGGCTCCAAGCCCAAGAAGGTCACCACCATCACCGTCAAAAAGGCTCTTGAAAACTCCTCAATTGATGTTGAATGGAATGCTCCTTCCGATGAACAAAACCTTCAGTACGAACTCGTCTGGAACAACGGAGTTGGTACATTAGATGAATTCCCACAATACGTTCCTTTGACTCAACCTTACACTTTTGCCCTCAAATACAACCGTGGTAACCTCAGACCCGGAAAAGAATACGTGTTCAAGGTCCGTGCTATTAACTCATGTGGATCTGGTGAATTCTCTGAACCATCAAAGCTTTCCATTAACCAGGCACCAAACAGACCTGATAACGTCAAAGTTGATGATATGTTAGAAGAAGATAAGTGTGGTGTCAAAATCACATGGGACAAAATTAATGCGGGTGGTACTCCCATCACAAATATCTTCATCGATGTTTTAAAGAAAGACGCGGACGGCGATTTCCAACCATCAGGCATTACCGCACTTTTAAACAAACCTGATTACGTTAAAGACTTCGGAAGTGTTGAGGTTGGAAACGTTGATATGGAAAAGTGCCCCAACGCCATCTCAGATAAATCATGCTTTATCACTTGTTAAACACTTGTTGATGATATGGACCTTGCAGTTGACGATATTGTTGCTGTTAAAGTTAAGGCTATGAACGGAGAGGGAGATGGACCTTGGTCTCATGTATCTAACTAAGATAAGAAGGTCAAACTTACTCCCGAGGCAATGAACAAGCCAGGAATGATCTCCAAGACTGGCGATAGCATCACTATCACTTGGGCTGCTCTTGAAGAATCCAAGACTAATGGAGAAGAAGTTCTCAGCTACAAGATTGGATGGTAAGAATGTCACACTGATGATTACTCCACCGATTGCGCTGACTGGATTTACTCTCCCGACGCAACCGATTGCTTACCTAGCACCGCCTCAAACAACCTCTTGGTTTCCTGCACTGATTATTACGCCAGTCTTTATGACATTACTGGTTTGAACGCTCAGAAGTTCTACAACGTTAAGATCGCCGCTGTCAACTCATGTGGTCTCAGTGAATATTCACCAATCCTCGAGGTAGCAACCACCAACTGCCCCATCAAACCTCAAGATGTTCTTACAACTATTGATGGAGCTGATGTTGTCATTTCATGGGCTGCACAAGCCAACATTGTCTCATGGGAAGTCCTCTTCCAAGGAAAGAACAAGTCTTGGACAAGAATTTCTGAATGCTCAGACTCTCTTGATTTAGCCGACCCATCATGCAAACTTTCCAACACGAAAATCCAGGAAGAGACTAATCTTGATGCTCAAGAACTCATTATCGTTAAGATTAGAGGAAGCAACTCCAGCTGCTCCGGACCTTGGTCTGATGTGAACACTGGTGATGCCAAGATCGCTTCATGCCCCGAGAAGATGGCAGCACCCTTCTTCGACGATAAAGAAGCCCAAATTCGCAAAGATAGTATCACCATTAACTGGACCAAGCTCACTGGAGTCTAAGCTGGTGGTGACGGAATTGAAGTCGACAAATACGTGATCAGACATACTTTACTTACCAACGACGCTACTCCAATTCCCGACACTGCTAACACCGGTGACAACGCAGAAGTAGAAGTCTCTGGATCTCTTAGAAAATGGAAACACGATGGACTTGAAAACTCTCAGAACTGGAGATACGAGATCAAAGCTATCAATGCTCTTGGTATTTCCGGTTCTGATTGCGGTCTCTGGTCTGACCCTCTCGATGCCCTTACAGGACAACCTCCAAACAAGCCCGATGAACCATCAGTTTGTATTACTGATATTGATGACCCTGATTGCCAACCTCCTCCACCTACTAGAATGCGTCTTAGAGGAACTGGCGGTGGTGTTGTCAACGATGTCGATGCTCCCAAGGTTAGAGTCTCATGGGCCTTAGTTTCAGATGAAGATATTACTCACTACAAGGTCGAAGTCTTGGACAGCAACGGTGATTTCAAGGTTCACACAGGTTGCGATGTTGCTGCAGCTGTTAACATGCCTGAACCTCACTGCTTTATTGAGATGTCATCATTCTGGGATGGAGAATTCGAAATGGATCAAGGAACTTACATCACTGTGAAACTTTCCTCCAAGAACAACAAGGGATGGTCTACTCCTTCTAAATGGAACATTGAAGGAGCTGTAGTCTAAAAGATTCCCTCCATGATGAACCCTCCTCAAGGTCTCAGATCCGCCACTTCAGATCAAGTTGATCTTAGTTGGAACGTGATTGAAAGCCCAAGAGATGGTGGACGTCCCATTGAAACTTACGTTCTTAAGTACACCGATTAGGAAGAACCAAATACCGACGACATTGCAGATTGGTAATACCTTACTGGCGAACCAGATGTTGAGGCCAATTATTGTGCAGGTGAACTCGTAGATTCTGAAGTACTTCCTGATGCAAGAGTTGTTTGCACATACGATGATAAGATTGTTAAATTCGAACACGTTAACACTGGAAACACAAAGTTGACTTACATGGTCGCCGCTAGAAACGTCTGGGGTACTGGTAAATTCTCCAAGCCCAACCTTGAAGTTTTCGAAGCCTAAAAGCCCGACTAGATCGACTCTATCACGGTTAATGATTCTGGAACAGTCAGACTCACCTGGGAAGCTCCAGCTGGAAATGGTTCAAGCATTCCTGTTGCCTCATACGAAGTTGAGATTGAGGATAGTGAGGGAGTTCCACAAAAACTCGAGAAAGATGGAAGTTCGTTAGGATGCGAATTTAACAATGCTGATTCGATCAAGGAAGCTACAGACAGTAGTGGAAACCCAATTCTTGTCTGCAGAATCTAAATGAAGGATTTGCTAGGAGAACCTTTCAATCTTGACTACAATGATCCTATTGTCGCCAGAGTCCGAGCTGTCAATGCTGCTTCGCTTGTCGGAGACTGGAGAGAATCTGATGATTCTGCCAAGGTCAAGACAGTACCAAAAGCGCTCGAGGCTGCCCCAGTGCGTGGTCAATCTACTACTGGCACTGTCCTTCATGTTCAATGGACTGAAATGGAGGCAGATTCCGACCTTACTGGTGGATCTGAGATCATTTACTACTCAGTCTATGATGGAGAGGCCGCTGAAACCGACGCTGCTATTTACAGCACCATCGAGAACTTCTACCTCTACACTTAAGTTGGAACTGAAGAAACTAAGAGTTTCATGGTCACTGCCACCAACATCTACGGAGAAGGAGAAAGATCCGCCGCTTCAGTTGAAATCAAGTTCGGTTCCGTTCCCGCAAAGCTCGTTGATCTCAAATCTCAAACCGTTGATGCTTCAAACAACTAGCAATCAACTTTCACTTGGGACAATTCTCTTACTGATGCTGATGACTCCATCTCCGCTTACGTTTTCGAGATCCTCAACCTCGACACCAACGAGTACGTTGATGCTACCGATGCTATCACAGACCTTTACGACGTCTTTGCTGAAAAAGGAGCTTAGATTGAAAGTTCAATCCTCAAATCAGACTTTGGATATGAGGACGGTGATAGAATCAGATTCAGAGGTGCTGCCACCAACGAATTCGGAAACTCCGAATGGGCCTACCCAACCTTTGATGACATGCAAGCCTTTTCTGGCCTCTTGCTCTTGTGAGGAGCCTTGTGAATTAGAACTCCTAAAAAAGTTCTGAAACACCCACCAAAGGGAGACTTCGGTCCTCTCTTATTAAGTTTCTTTGTTTTTAAATTAAACAAATATTTCGCT
>Ga0115103_1095114_pt1 | contig 11171 bp, 2 predicted proteins | sample MBTome_2_FD_89643 | JGI IMG/M metagenome (GOLD analysis project Ga0115103, IMG submission 89643) | Marine eukaryotic communities from Pacific Ocean to study complex ecological interactions - MBTS_5May14_M1_3um Metatranscriptome... | ecosystem: Environmental > Aquatic > Marine > Oceanic | place... | reverse complement strand
ATATATTTAGATACATGAATATGTAAATTTAAAAAGTTAATGCCAAAGTTTTACAAATTTTTGATATCGAATGCGGTCGACGTGTCAACACCACTCAAGCTACATGTATATATCGTGCGCAATTGACGTGTCAAATACGGGTATGGGCATTTCCTTGAGAGCTACATGTTTTTTTTTGATCCCTCACAAGAAACGATAATGTGCGTGACATTACAAAAAAAATTACATGTTAATTTAATATGACTCAATGAGAGTGGAGACGACCTTATAGTCTTTTTCACCGCCAGTCATCAAACGGGCCGCAAGGGTGGCAGGAACGCCCTGTGCGTCCGCCAGCAGACCAGTAGCAGACTGGCTGGGCATGGCCTCCATATCCACAAAGCGGTAGCCGCCGGATTTGGTCACGAACATCTGCAGAAACTCACCACGTCCTTCAACGATTAGAGAGCGAGCACGCTCATGGGAGCCCCACGGCATCACGACCTCGCAAGCTTTTTGACAGGCAGCCCATGTAATGCTATAGTCACCAACCTTCATCTCACGGTCCTCGATGCTGGTCCAGAACTGGGTCGATTCAGCGGCCTTGCGGATGGAGACAATGCCCCCACCGTGCACGGCCAGACGAATGTTAATTTTTTCGTCCAACAGCTTGATACCAATTTCTTCCATCAGAGTACCCGGACGCATGACCTTCGGATGCCAGATCATGTGATTGTCACGTACGGCGTAGCCGAACTTAGCGTTGGCCTGCACATTGTCGCTATCCAGCAGGCTGTATACACCAGCCTCGCCGTAAAAGTCGAGCCATTTACCATCGGCAGCGCGCACGTGGGGATCACCACCAATACCAACAGCGTTCACGGCTTCCGTCACTAGGATCGTGGTACCTGTCAATTTGTATACCGTTGTGTCCCTCCTCACACAAAGCATCAAGGTGTTACCCTGTAGAGACTTTCCAAAGTCGAAAGACATGATACTGCCCGAAGATGTCACAATGGCGCTACTCGAGTATTGTGTAGGGTTAGTAGTGGAGGCAGTTGTGAAGTTAGTGCTTGCAGTGCATTCAGAGCTGCTCTTGGCCCACATCACAACATCTTTGGCGAGAAGAGACACACCCTCGAAGTTCAAGGCCAAAAGCTGCCCAGTGTTAGCGGGCACTGAGGGCGGTGACACTGAAACAGTGAACGATACAGACTTGCATGTCAAGGCGTGAACATCCGTGCCACGTCTGACACACATTGATGCCGAAGTGGAGGCGGTAAATTTGTCAAAGTCGATTTCGTAGGAGGTGGCTTCAGTTGATGTAATGGTGACTTGGCTTGACACGGGCGAGGTGTCCTGGGTTGGACAGGTATCATCGTATGCACATACGCATGTCATTTTCTTTACGGAGGTATCGATGAAGTAAATCTTATCGTTAACCTGCAGTGACTCACTAGAGGTGATAACGATGGGTTGCTTCAACAAGGGTGCAAACGAGTTCTTGCCTCCAGAGAACGAGCTCGTGATCTTTACGTCACTAATACGCACGCCCAGAGGGGAGAAATCCACCGTGACACCGCTCGATTTGACCACACACAGACGGTAAACATCAGTGCTAGCTAAGCTCTTTGAAAAATCGAATTTCTGCGTCCAAGATAGAATATTATCCACACTAGTGGATGGGTCGATGATGCCCATCTTGACTGGACCCGACATTGACGTGGTCGAGGTCGTGGGCACTGAGCCGCACGTAACATCATTATCACCTTCCACGTAACGTTTGAAGTACAGGGAAGACGTGGACTTGAAGACCAGAGCAGAAGACATGGAGAATGTGATCGACTGGGAAGCGGCAGCGTCTACACAACCAACAGCAGACAAGTCTGACGTGGGGCTGCCCATGATAGAGAGATCCGATACTAGGACACCCACACCACTGTATGATTTACCATTAGCCCCATCCCATACACACAGACGATACAGATTTGTGGACAAGCCAACAGTCGAGAACTTAAACGGTGTAGCTGTATCCAAACCGTCAGTACCCGCAACCGCTACCGCTTCTGTCCTCGTACGAGTACCCGAACCCGCAGCCGTAGTTGGGTCCGTTGCTAAACATATCGTACCTGTCTCCATGAAGTATACTTTGTCACCATTGGCGCCGATAGTTGAAGACAAATAAAATCCAGGGCCGGTGTCTGACTGACGAACAACACCATAGAACACGGACTTTTTGCTTGGGTCTCCCAACGGATTCACATCTGCCGCCAGCACCGTCGCTTCCAACTTGGTGTTCTCAAACACATTACTGCTGCCGGGCCGTTGGACACACATCAATAACTTGTTGTTAGCATTCACATCAACCTTCGAAAAGTCAACATTGAGCGAAGCGAGCCCACCGCTCACGAACTTGACCGTTTGTGTATCAGAGCTGTCTGTACTAGCGACTGGTAACTCAGAGCCACAGGCGGTAGCTTTGAAGAACACTTTATCGCCGACCGCAAGGCCGGCTGTGACCTTGATGACCACCGTCTCGTTGGTACGTTTGTTAACAATATTTTTCTCAAGCTCCAACTTCTGCACCATGAGCGTGTTGCCGGGCAAATCGATAACTATTTCGGGCGAGACGCGGCTAATGCAGAGACGGAAGCTAGTATCAGATGCAGTGGTGTTTTCAAAAACAAATTGAGCAGTGTGAGCAGTGTCGACTGCAATACTATTGTCAGTTAATGCCAAAGCTTGGCTGTGAAGAGGACCAGACATTAATTTCGCTGTTGCAGCGTATAGCTCACAATCGCTCACGCTGCTGGAGAGGAAGAAAAGGGAGTCTGCATTACTAGTGCCTGTAATTAAAGATCCCGTCGAAAATGTAATATCGATATTTTCAGAGGCTGTTTTCTCGTCAATTCTGTATACACTTTGCTTTACTTTTGCAAGATAAACCACCACGTTTGTAAAAGAGCGTGTGTCAGTGCCACGATAAGCACAAAGCAGCCAGTTTCCAAAAGTCGTCGCGGCAGCAAAGCTAAAGTCGTAGAACTCTGTGCCCGCCTTGACAGTCTTCGTTGGTGTGTGACTTGTATAATCATTCACAGGAAGAGCGCTATACTCAGTGCAGGCTCCGCTGATCGGAGATTGCAGCCACACAATGTCACCAACAGCAATTGCCGACGAAGGAGCCTGGCCCTTGCCGTTCTCAGAGGTGAATCTGAATGTAGTTTGAGAATTGCCGCTTGCGCTTGGCTGTAGGGACAAATCGGTCACGTGAACGGCAACGTTGGATAGATCTAACCACTCACCAGAACTGCCTGATTTAACACACACGCGGTAAGGGTCGGAAGAGACAGCTGTGACGCTAAAGTCGAAAGTCCCAGTCCATGACGTACCTCCGCTTGTCACACTAACAGGAGAAGTGGACACATTACTAGCTGCTGTGCCACAAGCGAAAGAGGACTGCACGAGCGATACTACATCGTTTAGCTTGAGTTCACCTGCTTTGTACGTAAATTCCAGATCCTGCTTGGACGACTTTGACACGGAGTTCGGGGCGACCGCCATAGTTGTAGCCAAGATACCAATCGATTTGTACGGTATGGTTTTCGAGTCTTTTGTGTAGCACAGACTGAACAGGCCCTGACCATAATTGAAAGTAGCAGCATTAGCTGGTTTGAAGTTGAATAAGGCAGGACTCTTGCTCTCGGGAACATCCGCCTTATCGAATTCTTGGTCAAGGTCTGTTACTGTACAGTCACGTGAGAAGTGGAACTTGCCGTCTGTCGAAAAGCCGGCGTTCTTACCATACGTAAAGGTGACAGGGACGTTATTGTCTACGTTTTCATTAATGTAGACAGCACTGGGCGAAATCTGGATATCCACGACGGTAACCAAAGTCGAAGCGCTTTCGTAGCTGTAAACCGTGCCGGCGTTGGTACCAGTGGGGACAACACACAGCTTGGCAACACCATTAGTGATCTTCGAGAAATCGAAAGTGTAGTCCTTTTTCTCTGTAGAAAACTGATGAGTGTCTGTGCTGACGCTAGACGCAGCGGGGGTCACGGCAGAGCATTTACCCGTCGTGAAGTAAATTAAGTCCGCCGTTAAAATTGAGGGTGTCGCCTGTGACGACGTTGCCGCAGATGAAAATTTGATCGTTTGAGCACCCGGGGCAACTGTCTGCTTCGAGAGCTGTATATCGACGACACGAACACCAGTGGGTTGGTATGGCACTGCGACTGCGCCTTTCGTACAAGTATCTGCATTTGTACATTTCTTGCTGCACAATTGGAACAGGTTTTGAGAAAAAACAGTTACTTTGCTAAAATCGAAAGACAATTCATTCCCTGGTGCTCCCATCTTCACGGCGACTGTAGTAGAAGCTGAACTAGCTTTTGGGGGGGTTTCGGTGCATGGAGCGTCCACATTCTGGAACCAGACCATCGCGTCCGACTTGTCCAACACGCCAGACGCACTTATATTGATCTTTACCGCGGAGCTTTGCGTCACGATCGTTGGAGACACGGTCAACGACTCGTAGACGCTGATAGCAGATTCCGAGTTGGAGAGATCGTAGTATGCGGTACATACATGAGTACCATCGATGTCACACCCTTCGGCAATACAGGCGTGGAATCCTGAACCTTTTGTGTTGGAAAAGTCGAAAGTAATTTCTCCTGCCGTCGACGGAACACCGTGCACACCGGTAGTCTTCTCCGTTGACGTACCAGTGTAGGGCAGGTTCGAATCCCCGCAAGAGTAAGCGTCCGCAAGGTAGTATACGTGCTGTTTTGAAAATTTCACAAAATCCGTGTACACGAACTTCACTGCGACCGATGCACTTCGTGGGGCCACCTTGGGAGTGGTTGTGAGATCGCTCACCCAAACCTTCACAGAGTCTAATTCAGCATAAAGTGCGCTACTTCCAGTGTACACGCACAATGTCCATGGTGTAGTGCTGGCTTTTATATTAGAATTTGAGAAATCGACGTCAATGGTACCCCCTGAAGTGGGGACAATGATTTTTGAAGTCATACTATCTCCCGCTGCATGGGTAGCTAGACACGTCTTCGCGTTGGTAAATGCTAGTGAAGCACTTGCAAGTGTTGTGCCATTGAAAATGCTGTTGGTCGACGAGTAGGAGAAACTCGTTGTTAATATCTTCCCTTGCCCTACTGATTTTACCAACACACTTCCAGTCGTGTTCAAGGACAAGTCGTTCACGTACAGGTCGGCGATTGTAATACCGTAATCTTTTTTATCTTGGCATGCACTCTCCAGTGTAGATGAGCAGTAGCAGAGTGAGTATTTACCCCCTTGCTTAAACTGAAGTGCACCAGTGGACAGAGTAGTATCAGCACCACTCTTGCCGATCGTGAGGGAGGCCATATTCAAAGTGGTTCCTGTACCGAACATAGCACTATCCTTGACGAAGTCAGCATCACCACACATCCCGTTTGCTTCGATCAAAGCCAAACGATCAGTTGTTTTGACAACCTGGCCTGCGCCAAACATAACAGTGACCACCGAAGTTTTGCTGTCAAGGACCACTTCAACACGTTGATCGGCCGGCGCATCGACGACGTAGACGTAGCCAGCATGATCCCCATAATCGCGAAGACCCGTAGTACTGCTTTGATCGCACGTTTTCCCGTCGTCTGATGTCCCAACCGCCGAGCACAAGCACAGCTTGAACTTGTCAATAGCAAGGCCGGTGAAGGATCCCAGGCCAGTTGCAGTCTCCATTCCTCTGTTCCCACCGCTGTTAACGTTACAATCATAACCGTTAGCCGCATTTTCGCAAGGAAGGAAAGACTTCGTCGGAACTGCAGCCATCGTACCGAATTTGAAAATGGACTTACTCTTTAGAGCAGAAGATGATTTGTCTCCGCACGTGCTGGTAGACAACGCCAGAGCCCACTTATCATCTGTAGAGCTATGAACTACGCTAGAGGCGCTAGTCTTCCAAATTTTAAGCAGTTTGCTGTTAGGTGTTGCACCAGCGAACACAGTAAAAGTCTGTGAAGAGGTAAAGGTTAGGAATGTAAGAGCTTTGATAGTGCCCAGTGAAGCGCCATACTTTCTGTAGTATGAATACCCCGACGTAAGTGTACTATTTAAGTTGTTGAAGTTGGCGAGGGTCGATGACGGGCACCCATTCTCAGATTTATAACTGCAGAAGCAGATCTCATACGCTTGTCTCTTCAAAAATCTAACTTCGGGGATAAGCATCTTCCACTCGTATACACCTGCGTTTGAGAACCCAGTACTCGACACATAAACGGAGGACAGAAGGTCGTAATGCTGAAGTTGACTTAACTTGTTGGACTCAGTAGGGGGGGTGACGACTGATTCGTACAAAAGCCAATTGGCTACTGGTGGATTCACTTGTGCACTAAGTTTCCTGTACCTGCCGCAGGTGCTTCTTGCACTAGAACTGTCGACGGGGACGAGCGCAAGACGGTCTATGGAACTTGGTTTCACGGAGAAAGTTACAGACAGGTCGGTGTAAGAGTAACCCGACGAAACCCCTACCTGATACGGGATAGTGGCCTTGATGACATGGAGATAGCCAGCCATGTTGAAGTAAGAGGAAACCTTTTCCTTGTCGCACGTTCCAGTCACGATCTCACGGCACAAGCACACAATGAACTTGTAGTTTGTCTTCTGGTTGCCATCCAAGGTTTTTATCAGGTCCAATGTTGAGATAGTCACGGAGGCAGCTCCATTGGTCGTAGGAACGATAGCGGTCGACTGGTCGACAGTATCAACACCGCAGACTGAACTGGTCGCAACTTCATCTCTCACCTCAACTTGAGGACCAGTAGTAAAAGGTTTATCTTTGGCAAAACCCACATAGTCAGTCTTTGCAAAGACTGCCAATTGAGCATTGGCCGTATTTTCACCTTGCATGAAGAATTCGGCGGCAGCAGACGTTTTGGTCGTGAAATGTTCAAACAGAGCAGGTACTCGTCGTTTTTTTTTTGCTTGCAGTCGCATTGACCTCGCCTGGGAATTTCAACGATTTGGCAGTCCAGACACGCCCGACGGTGACACCAAAGTAGCCCAGCGATTTTTCGTCCAATGCGGATGAATCAGTGCCGGCACTTGGATCTTTTTGGCAGCCATATTTAAGTTTCTTTTGGCCAGTGAAAGGATCGAACTCTCTACGGTCGCACAAGCACAAATGCTTATAGCTGGTGGGACCAATAGTTTCAGTATATTTTTCAGTTCCTCTGACGTTGACCAACACTTTCTTTCCATCTGCCGCACTTTTCCCCCAACCATTTGCCTCGGTCACAATGAAGGTCGTTGAGTCAATATTCGGTGCTGTCGTAGAAGAACCACTCTGGCTTTCCGTGATTGCACCGCAGCGGAAAGTGTCTTTGATTGTGGCACCAGAAACGAGCAACTTGCTACTGTCAGCCTGAATACTAACATCAGTTTTGAAGTTTAACCCGATTATAGGCAGCATGTTCTTGAATTCTTGAGTGGGATGGATCGCGATTGGAAGAACAAATTCTTGCGGCCACACTTTCATGTCTACCACGTGCAAGTAGCCCACAGCATAATGCCAATTTGAAGCTTTACCCGCGTCACACTTTTCACCAGCAGGAAGTAGTTTGACCTGGCAATAGCACACTACAGAAACACTGTTGGCAGTAAGCTTAGCGTTCGCAAAGTCGAAAGATACTTTCAAGTCAGTGGAATCTTCTTCGCCCACCTCGGCAACTAATGTTGGAGGAATTGAACTCGCACCACAAGTCGGCACAGTATTCTCTTCAATCGTGAGGAATCCGACCTTGTCCATATTGTCAGGGTTAGTCGACTTTGGCGAGAGATTCGTCGCTTTGACTTTCTTCATAATCGCAATGGTTTGAACAGTCGCCTCGGTCGTCACGGTAAAGTGTTGACCATAATGACCGGTTGACCCTTCTTTTGATAACAGATAGTTGCTGGTTGCAAATTCCATGATGCTCACCTGACCTAGAGTCGCTCCATAGTTTGATACGGAATTGCATGGAGCATTTGCGTACGTATTTGTATCTGTTACGGCCTCGTCTAAACTTTCCATGTGGTAGTCGCAGAAACAATTTCTAAAGACCGCAGGCGCCCATGGCTCTTGTGTGGCGGGAATGCTTATTGTGAGAACTCCAGTGCCAGCGTCGTATGCATTTGTGGGCACGGCTGCAAGAGCCGAAGAAGCCGACACTCTCCCGCATGTTTTGAGCGTGTCGTCTGCGTAGAAGGATTTGGACTTGCTGACATCAGGAGCATGCCCGTATTCTACATTAAATTTAATCAAATTAGCGTCCGGAGCCTTGCCGGCTGAAATGGTCAAGAGGGTAGCGGAATTGGTGGTGTCAACCACATGCAAGTAACCAGCAAAATCAGCAAAGCGGAAGGCATTCTTGTGACCAAGATCAGACTGCATATCATCAGTGTGGTCGTCAGGGCATGCCTCTCCCCAAGCATCTTTGCTGCAAACGCACACTTTGTACTTGTACGCCTGGATGTTTGTAGCGTCGAGTGTGGCAATCAGCGAAGTAGAGGTACTTCCCGCAGAAAAACTATAAGGAGCGTGCTTAGCATCTGCTTTTGGATTACCAACGACCTTGATCCATGCGCCTGCTTTAAGGAAGGAGTGTTTCGTACCAAGGGGCGTTTTCCCGCAGAAAAACTCAGTCTTCACAGGAATTGTGTTTTTCGCAGGATCGGAAGCTTGTCCAAAAGAGGGTTCCGCATCTAAACCCACATCGACACCGGTACCGTCACCGTAGGCCGGGATAAGGCCATATCTGTCAGAACTAGGGTCCGCAGTGCCTTTCGTCGCAGATGATGCTTCAGGAACTGCCAAGGTGAACGTCGAACCTTGGCGTTTCTGAACGGTATAATGATGACGATTCTCCTGAAGAGCTAAACTGTTGAACGAGAATTTGCTAACTTTCACCTTGCCTACCTCGGCACCGAAGTGAGAGTAGTCCGATTGGGAGGAAGCGCACTCTTTAGTCGAATCTTCAAACTCGGTCGCCTGGTCGCAGAAGCACAGTTTAAAGGTTTTACCTATAGCTCCCTCCGATGACATGATCTTGAAGCCTTGCTCTCTGGCAACATAGAGAGACTGTTGTTTTTCCTGTACCAAATCTTCAGAGCCAACTTGACCTAAAACTCCACCACTTCTTTTCAGATTATCTGTATCCCAGCCCGTTGCCAAGCTGAACACGTAGCCGAATTTTGAGTTTTCTGGTATTGGACCACTGTTTATGTTTGTCGTATACAATTTTTCGGACACCATTTCAAACCTACCATCCGCACCAGATTTCGAAGTAGCAGAGGTCTTGACATGCATAGAATTTTCAGTGTTTAAGTTATGGATTAGAGTAGTAGGAGGACTGACGCCGCAAGTAGAATCGGCTCCTTCTGTAATATAGAAACGGCTCTTCGTCAATTTCTGGAGGTTGCCACTTTCTTGCAAGTATTCCGCATCAGATTTTCGAGGGGCTCTAGCTTTCCTTGATGCAAAGAAGACACTGACGTGTTCGAAAACTGAAGCTTGGAGAAGCACACCCGTGTCCACTGTCAACAGAGTGACCACATGAAGGGTGCCAACGTTCTGGGAATAGAACGTCTGGTACATACGGCCTTGGACATGTCCATTGCTGTTATACTTAATGCCGCCAGGGTTGTACACAGCCGGATTAGGGCACTCTTTTCCAACTACACCTCCTGCAAAAACATTCTCTATCGTTTTATAAGTCGTCGGGACATTGTTACCGTCACAGGCACAAACAGCATACTTGCGGTTGAAAGTAGTTGAAAAGTCGAATTCAACAACACCGTTAGTGGCCGCAACAGCATACACACCACCACCAGAACTAGTCGATGAGTGAGGAAATGGGTCCAAATTCGACCAGCCACATACGCGTGAAGCCGTCTTTGGGCTCAGCGAAGTAATCCCATGATCAAGCGATGTGGACGGTACATCGAGGCGAACCAGACCGATAGCTAGATCAGTAACCGTGTTGCCGCTGGGAATTGCAATTGATTGTTTTCCCGAAGGTGCAGACGCCGCAGTGATGGTGTAATGTTTGCTACTGCTAGCGCTAAGACTGAATGACCGGTAAAGAATCGGACCCAAGGCAGCACCAAAATTTTTATAGTTGTTGCAAAGGCCATTTTCTTCATTACTGGCATCGCAGTAGCACAGGTATCCGCTGGACCCCGCGCTTTGAGTTTTTTCGAGCCCGACTTTGGACGTACGGAGGAAGTTCTTCTTGCAAGACGCCATTTCGTAATTGGCCAGCCCGGCGTTAGTGTTAGTATTCGTGCACCCATACACCTCGGTGTCGATTAACGATGATGTCAAAACGCTGTCGACGGTACCATGTGCTGTTTTACCATTGACGGAAGTTTGACCACAAGAGTAGGCACCCAAGTAAACCGGGTCGTATAAACCGTTACTAATTTTGAACGGCGCAGTGTCAACATCGATAACCATGAATTGATCAAGGGCTGCTTTGGAGTCCTGTACCGCGTTTGAGAACAACCAGGAAGCCGTCGCGTTGACATCAGATTGAAGAAAAAGACGAGGAGAACCTACGCTCTGACTGTTCGATAGAGTCCCGAGAATTGGGGTGGATTCAACGACGTGCAGATACCCCAAGGTTGTTGAGTACTGTGCTTTATTTGCTGCAACATCTTTATCACATGTTGCACCGAAGCAGCCACACATGCGGTACTTTCCTGGTTCTAAACCGTTTGTCACTGGTATCTTCGATCCACAAGTATTTTTGTATCCCCATGCAGCGTCATATTTACCATCCTCACAGTCAATCGGACCCGTTTGGAAGAGAACACCATCACTATCATCATTACGTGTGATTGGAATGGGTTGATCTTTATTTGTTGCGCGCAAGCTGTACCAGTCAGTATCAATCGACCCACCCATGAAGGCCGCGCTGCTGCAATCATGGGATTTCGTGGACGAAAAATCAACTTTAATCAAGCCAATTTTCGCCTGAGCAGAGTTGAAGGACGCCATATTTCCTCTCCAAGAAAACGAGACCGCACCCGATTGTATCGAAGTGTGCTGTTCTGTTATCAGAACCTGACTTGCGACACCCAAAAGGGCACCACAAAGCAGAAGCAACTGCATAGCTGCTTCCGTTGGGGGTTGCTCAAATAAGTATTAAGCT
>Ga0115103_1279130_pt1 | contig 11179 bp, 17 predicted proteins | sample MBTome_2_FD_89643 | JGI IMG/M metagenome (GOLD analysis project Ga0115103, IMG submission 89643) | Marine eukaryotic communities from Pacific Ocean to study complex ecological interactions - MBTS_5May14_M1_3um Metatranscriptome... | ecosystem: Environmental > Aquatic > Marine > Oceanic | place... | reverse complement strand
GTTTTATTTGCAAAATACGTAACTGCACAAATGGCACTTTCACAAAGAGCAAGTTGGATGGCATCCAACATCGCAGATTCATTTGGTATTCAAGAGTACGACGCTGTCGAAGTATTCAGATTACCATAGTTCACCACTCTCTTCGAAGATTTCTTCGCAGGGAAAGGTTCTGACAGTATTTTCGTTTACTATCAAGTTCCATACAAGATCAACGAGTCGGGAGATATTTAGTACCTAAACAGTCCTAAAGAGTTCTTCGTCTCCACAGGAGAAAAGATCAAACTTGTTGGCAAGGGGTGCTATTTCCTTAGAACCTCAGAGCCAGGTAAAAAAGTCAACGAAGCAAACGCGACCGACAGCCATGTCCTTTTCGGTCAAATTAGTGAACACTCCGTTTACTCCTTAAACACCATCATTAACCAAGTCTTCAAGCCACTTGTTGACCAACTTGATGACTGGGGTAAATGCGAGGAAGACCAAAGAAAAGAATTTACTTCTTACTTTGATAAGTTTGCTAATGAGCTGAAAGAGGCTCTCAAATCTCTCTCCTAAAACATTAACCTCGAGGAGTACCCAGCTCAATATGAGAATGAAGCTAAAAACATTCAAACCTCAAAAGGACCATCTAACGAAATGATCAACGACTTCGAAAAACTTTTCAATAAGTGGTCTGATCAAATCGCCACCGCTCTTGACGGAACCGAGAAGGAAGTCAAGAAAGATGACAAGAGTGATCCAAGACAAGAGCTCGACTACTGGAAACAAAAGATGAGACAACTCACCGGTATCTCTGAGCAACTCAGAAGCAAGAACTGCAGAACTGTTTACAACGTTCTCACCGCTGCTTCCTAAAGCACTTCCGAGCAAGTTGGCAAACCAAGAGACAAGATTTATCTTGCCACCTCAAAATGGAGAGCTATTGAGCTTAGAGTTACCGAGGCTTTGAACGAAGCCAAGGATAACGTTAAGTATCTTTAAACTCTTGAGAAATTCATTGAGCCACTTTACGAAGGAAATCCAGAATCTATCAAAGAGACTCTTCCAGCTTTGATGAACAGTATCAAGATGATCCATACTATCGCTAGATATTACAACACCAACGAGAGAATGACTGGACTTTTCGCTAAAATCACCAATCAGATGATCACCAACTGCAAGTTCAACATTCTTAACTTCAGAAGAATCAAGAACGGTTAAATTGGAAAGAAAGGAGCCCCATAGAACGATGATGTTCTCTGGGATCATGACCAATATCCATGCGAAGAGCTCATCGAGGTTCTCCAAAGCTGCATCGAGCTTAATCAAGCTTATATCAAACAATACGAGTTCACCAAAGAAAGACTCATGCAAATGCCAAAGGGAAAGCAATTCGATTTCTCTCCAAACTAAATCTTCGGAAGATTTGACCTTTTCTGCAGAAGAGTGAACAAGCTCATTGAATTGTTCGGAACCATTCAATAATTCAGAACTCTAGAGAAACACAACTTGGAAGGCATCCAGCCAATTCTTGATAACTTCTACAAGTTTGTCACCATGCTTAAGAAGAAGAACCACAAGCTTCTCGATTCAGCCAGTAACACTTTTGATAGAGATTTCGTCAACTTCAAGGTTGATGTTTCTTCTGTTGAGACTGAACTCCAACAATACATTGACAAGAACTTCGAGGTTATCACTAACATCGAGACTTCCTTGAACCTCCTTAGAAAATTCAAGAGTATCCTCCACAGAGATAACTTGAAGAACGGATTGAACTCCAAATACTCCATCTTGTTCCAAAACTATGGTGTCGAAATTCACCAGATCGAGGATCAATATCAAAAATGGAAGAACAATCCTCCAATTATCAGAAATTTGCCAACAGTTTCTGGTTCCATTACATGGTCAAGACATCTCTTCCACAGAATCTCTGGTCCAATGGAGCAATTCCCACAAGACCTCATCAAACAAAAGGAATCTAGAAGATTCGTTAAGATGTACAACAAGATCGGTTACACTCTCTTCTCCTTCGAGTATCTCTGGAGATAGAAATGGTCCCATGAAGTTGAAAAAGCCAAAGCTGGTCTTTAAGCCACTCTGATAATCAGACATCCAGAGAACAACAAACTTTACGTTAACTTCGACTCTGAGATCCTTACCCTTATCAGAGAAGCCAAATGCCTTTCAAGAATCGGTATTGACATCCCAGAGAGCGCCAAGATCGTCCTTCTCCAAGAAGATAAGTTCAAGATGTACAATAACGAGCTTTAATTCGTTCTAAAGGAATACGACAGAATTGTCAACAAGATCAGACCAAACACCAAATCTCTTCTTGTGCCACATCTTGAAGATCTTGAGTACAAACTTAGACCAGGTATGGTAACACTCACCTGGACTTCAATGAACATCGATGGATATCTCCAACACGTTCATCAAGGTCTTGCTAAGCTTGAACAACTCATCATTAACATCAATGACATCATGGAGAACAGAATTGAGAACAACCTTAAGAGTCTTTCCAAGACTGTTTTGGTTAATCTTCCACAAGATGCTCAAACATTCACTCTTGATGAATTCGTCGAGATGCAATCCGAATGGATCGCTGAAGAATCAGAGAAACTCAAGTCAAAGAACTACGAAGTTGAAGGAGCTGTTGAAGATCTCATTCAAACAATCTGCTCTTATCAACTTGATCAACATGTTGAGCCAATCTCAGCTGAAGAAATTCAAAAGTTGTCCAAATATTACAACTGGTCAATGTATCAAGCTCTTCTCCACGCCACCAAATATTCTCTCAATCAGATGAAAGAAAGAATTTGCGGAAGAAGAAACATGCCAAAACAAATTTTGAAACCATTCTTTGAAGTTGATGTTCATCTTGAGGGAGTTCAAGGAGGACAAGCTAACTGCACTCTTAAACCAACTCTTGGAGAAGTCCAATCTGCCATTAACAGAGCTGCTTCCCATGTTTTGAAATCTACCAAGAACGTTCAAAACTGGAATTAAAAAGATCAACCAGAAGAACTCAGAGAACCATTCTATGACTGGATTGCCAAGGATAAAGAAATCGTTAAGGTTATTCTTCTTTTGACAGGTTCTATCCAAGGAACAAAGAACTCAGTTAACAGATTCCTCATTGGTTTCAATAGATTTGACTGGTTATGGAAGAAAATCCAAATTGAAGAACTCAAGAAATTCAATGCCACTGACCCACAACTTGAAGATTTCGAAGAGAAACTTAACGAATTCTCTGATTTCCAAAACGAAGTTGCTGCTGTCCCAGGAATTGAACAAATTGGAGCTCTTTCTCTTCAAACCGGTAACGTTAAAGGAAGCTTGAAATCCAAGATCAGATCTTGGTAAGATGCTTACTCTCACGATCTCTACATTAGAGCTAACAGAATGCTCGAGACACTCAATGATGACATGAAATAAATCAGACTTAAAATCGATAAACCAGCCAAAGATATCGATTCTCTTGGTCAAGTTATGCATGCTCTTGAGGAAATCAGAAAGAAGGAATCTGAAATCGACATCGACTTCAGACCAGTTATCGATATGTTTGCTCTCTTAGAAAACAGCTCCTACATGGAGAACAAAGAGCAAAAAGGAGATGAGTTAGATGCTCACTCCATCATTGACAAAGACTGGGGTGCTTTAGTTAAATAAGCCTCTGATGTCCAAGATGGTCTCTTCTCCCAACAATCGCAATTCAAGAAAGATTTGATCGAGAAAGTAGACTACCTCGTAAATGATGTTACCACTTTCAGAGCTGACTTTGTTGAAAACGGTCCAGGTGTTCCAGGTATTGAACCAAAGGTTGCTCTCTACAGACTTAAGATGTTCCAAGAGGAGTTCCTTATTAGAGACAGAAAGTTCAACTCCTACAACGGTGGTGAGATTCTTTTCGGTCTTCCAAACCAACAATACCCAGAACTTGAGGAGACCAAAAAGCAAATCGAACTTTTCGATAAACTTTATAACCTCTACTCCAAAGTTAAGGATACTCTTGGAAAATGGAAGGATATTCAATGGACTGAGATCATTTCTGAGATTACAAACATGACTGAGCAAATCGAACAATTCGCCAAAGATTGCGCAAAACTTCCAGGTGTCCTTAAATCATGGGCTGCTTACAAAGAGCTCAAACAAGAGATTGATGATATGATTGAAATTCTTCCAATGGTTGAAGGTCTTGCCAAAGACTCCATCAGAGATAGACATTGGGACGAAATCATTGAGATCACCAAGGAAGATATTCCATATAAAGAGGAAACCTTCAACTTTGAGCAACTCATGGCTGCTCCACTCCTTAAATTCAAGGATGATGTCGATGATATCTCCGAGAGAGCTGATAAAGAACTCAAGCTTGAGAAATCTCTTAACAACGATGTTATTGCTTACTGGGAATATGCTGAGCTCGAAATCAAAATGTGGAAAGGTATCGACTCCCCATGTCTTCTTGGTGGAAACATTCAAGATATCTAAGAGAAACTTGAAGAACACATGATGCTTCTTAATCAGTTCAATGCTGTAAGACACGTCAAGCCATTCAAACCACTCGTCGTCGAGAAGATGACTTTGATCTCTGATGTTTCTGATACCGTCGAAAGATGGTTGAAGGTTCAAACTCTCTGGACAAATCTTGTGTCTGTATTCACATCCGGTGATATTGCTAAGCAAATGCCAACTGAATCCAAGATGTTCAAGAAGATCAATGCCTAATGGCTTAAGATCATGGAGAGAGCCGCTGAAGGCAAAAACGTCATTAAGGTTTGCACCAATGACTTGCTTAGAAACTCTCTTGGAGGACTCCAAGATGGACTTGAAGTTTGCTAAAAGAAACTTGATAACTATCTTGAGGCCAAAAAGATGATCTTCCCAAGATTCTATTTCTGCTCTAATGATGATTTACTTAAGATTCTTTCCGTCGGATCTGATCCAAACATGGTCCAAGATGATTTCGAAAAGATGTTCGCTGCCATTAACAGAGTAAGATTCGATGACAACGATAGAAAAATGATCGTTGATGTCTTCCAAGTTATGGGTAAATTTGAGGAGTGCTTAACACTTCACGAGGGAGTCCATGCTGAAGGAAACATTGAAGAATGGTTAGTCAAGCTCCAAAACGAAATGTAGAGATCTGTTAGAGGTGTTGCCCAAAGAGGTTGCCAAGATTGCTTCTCAATGGGACTTAAGGAATTCGTTGCTGCTTATCCATCCCAAATTGCTCTTCTTGGTATCCAAAGACTTTGGACTGACAAAGTTGAGGAGTGCCTTGAAAAGAGTCAAAAAGAAAAACTCCAAGAACTAGAAAAGAATAAGAGAGTTATTGTTGGTATCATGGAAACTCTCTCCAACATGTGTCTCGAAGACATGAACAAACTGGTCAGACAAAAGACTGAGACACTCGTTACAATTCATGTCCATCAAAGAGATGTTTTCTTAGAGATCCAAGAATTATGCAAACAACACAAGATCAAGGATAAGAATGACTTCGAATGGTAAAAGAACACCAGAGTTTACTGGGATACTGATTCCGGTCACGTTAACCTTTGCATCACTGATGTCACTTTCATGTATGCTTATGAGTTCCTCGGTGCTAAAGAAAGACTCTGTATTACAGGTCTTACCGATAAATGCTACATTACACTTGCTTAGGCTCTTGGTATGTTCTATGGTGGAGCTCCAGCTGGCCCAGCCGGAACAGGTAAAACAGAGACTGTCAAGGATCTCGGATGTACTCTCGGTATATATGTCGTCGTCACTAACTGCTCTGATGAGCATAAGTACAGAGATATGGCTAAGATCTTCAAAGGTGTTTCCCAATCTGGACTTTGGGGTTGCTTCGATGAATTCAACAGAATTTCTCTTCCAACTCTTTCTGTCATCGCTTCTTAAGTTGAGTCCATCACACTCGCTAAGAAACAAGGACTTAAGAGATTCATGTTCCCAAACACTGAAGAGCCAATTATGCTTATCCCAACCTGTGCCTATTTCATTACAATGAACCCAGGTTATGCCGTAGACAAGAGCTTCCAGAAAACCTTAAGGTACTTTTCAGAGGTGTTACTATGATGACTCCAGATAGACAAGTTATTATCATGGTCAAGCTTGCCTCCGTTGGTTACAAGGATGTACTCTCTCTTTCCAAGAAGTTCCATATTCTTTACTCCCTTTGCGAGGAGCAACTTTCCAAGCAAAGACATTATGATTTCGGTCTTAGAAACATTCTTTCGGTACTCAGAACTGCTGGTAACTCCAAAAGAACTGAGAAAGTTGGAACTTCTGAAGAGATGATCATGTGCAGAACACTTAGAGATATGAATCTTTCTAATTTCGTTGCTCAAGATATTCCACTTTTCTTATCCCTTCTTAAAGATATCTTCCCACTCCAAACCAATATTCCAAACAAGGTTTACACCGAAATTGAAGGAAAAGTCAAGAAACTTATGATGGAGAACAATCTTGAACACGTTCAAGACTGGTTCATTAAGATCATCCAACTTTACGAGACTTCTCTCGTACGTCACGGATTCATGGTTGTCGGAACTGTAGGATGCGGTAAGACCACAATTATGGATACCCTCACCAAATCCCTCACTCTTCTTGCTGATGAGGGAAATCCTCTCGGTAACCTCCATAAACTTACCAGACTTAATCCAAAAGCCGTTGCTCCATCTGAGCTTTATGGTATCATCAACACTGTTACTGGTGAATGGATTTCCGGAGTTTTCTCTGAAATCTGGAAAAAGAGTAACGCTAAGGCTAACAAACATATCTCTTGGATTGTTTGCGATGGTCCAGTCGATGCTATCTGGATTGAGAACCTTAACACCGTACTTGATGATAACAAGATTCTTACACTTGCTAACAACGAGAGAATCCCAATGTCCGATAACACCAAGATGGTGTTCGAGGTTGAGAACCTTAACAACGCTTCCCCAGCTACTGTCTCAAGATGCGGTATTATTTTCGTATCTCCAACAGATCTTTTCTGGAGACCACTCATCAGAACCTGGTGCAGAGACAGAACTGAGGACAAAACTCAATCTAACGCTGATGAAACCGCATGGTGCGAGGAATTCACAGAGAAATACATTGTAAAGAAAGATTTCCAACTTATCTTGAACAGAGACTTCAACTACGTCATGAGTCTTCCAGAGGTTGTCAGAATTACTCAACTTCTCAATCTTCTTACATCTCTCCTTGCTCCAGATTTTGAAGCACAAAAACAAGTCACTAAGGCTAACTTCGAGAAACTCTGGGTCTATTGCATGGTTTGGTCACACGGTGGTCTTCTTGAGCAAGATGATAGAGAGAAATTCCACAAATATCTCGAATCCTGCAATGCTCCACTTCCACCAATCTCAGCTCAAAAAAATGTCCGTTGATAAAGAAACTATCTACGATTACTATGTTGATGAGAACACCAAAGAATGGAGAATCTGGGAGGCTGAAGCTTGGGTTCCACCAAAGAAAATTGCTTTCTCCCAACTTCTGATCCCAACTGGTGACTCCACTAGAGCTGAGTACATCATGAAACAAATTTCTATCTTACCACTTTTCAGACACCTGAAGAGAAATGAAATTTCCTAAAGAAACACTCTATTAGTAGGAGGACCAGGAACTGCGAAAACATCTGGTATTATCATGTTCTCTCAAAAATTCAATGAAGAATAAGCTTTCAAGAGAATCAATTTCTCTAGTGCTACCCTTCCAGGTAACTTCTAAGAATCCATTGAAGCTGAAATCGAAAAGAAACAAGTCAGAATTTACGTTCCACTCGGTGGAAAACAAATGTCTGTCTTCCTTGATGATATGTCCATGCCTTTCGTTAACACTTGGGGTGATCAAATTACTCTTGAGATCGTTAGACAACTTATCGAACAAAGAGGTGTCTATTTCTTGTCCAAGGATGAGAGAGGTATCTTCAGAGGAATCGAGAACCTTTCATTCCTTGGTGCCATGAATCATCCAGGTGGAGGAAGAAATGATATTCCACATAGACTTAAGAGACATTTCTTCTCTTTGAATATGACTCCACCTTCCCAAAAATCTATCGAGAACATTTATGGTAAAATCCTTGAAGCTCTCTTCGATCCAAAGAAATATTCCTAAGAGGTCATTAACATGAGACAACTCCTCATCGAAGGAACTGTTACAATCTGGGATACTGTAAAGAGAAAGCTTCTTCCAACCCCAGCTAAGTTCCATTACACCTTCACTATTAGAGAGCTTGCTAGAGTCTTCCAAGGTATTTGCAATGTTGCCTAAAAAGGTGCTAAGTATAATGTTATCCAAAAATGCCTTAACGTCAAAGAGAACATGAGATCTGAGTTGTTCATGATTGCTCTCTGGAGACATGAGTGCGATAGAACATTCATTGATAAACTTACAACCAACGCAGATAAGAAAACTTTCAGTGACATGCTCGACAGAGTTACTAAAGACAAATTCAGAGATTCCCTTGGATTCGATGATGAACAATTAATGACAGACCTTTACTTCGCTGATTTCCAAAGAAAGGATGACATTGATGAATATGGAGAGCTCGTAGAAGAAGCCCCATATGTATACGAAGCTGCACCAGATCTTGATTCTATCAGAGCAATCTGCTAGGGTAAACTTGACATGTACAATGAGAAATATGCTTCAAAGAAAATGAATCTCGTTATCTTCGATGATGCCCTTAAACATCTTTTAAGAATCACAAGAACAATCAACTCTCCAGGTGGAAACATTCTTCTTGTCGGTGTTGGTGGTTCCGGAAAACAATCCTTGACCAGACTTGGTTGCTTTATTAGTTTCAAGACTCTTCCATTCTAGATTGCTATTACCAAATCATATGGTGACAATCAACTTAAGGAAGATATCAAGAATCTTTATACCGAAGCTGGACCAAAGGGTCTTTAAGTTGGTTTCATTATGACTGATTCTGATATCAAATATGAGACTTTCCTTGAAGCCCTTAACAGTATGCTCGCTACTGGTGAAATTCCAGGACTCATTCCAAAAGATGAGAGAGACATTGTTGCTCTTGAATGCAAAAACGTTTTCATGAGAGAAGTCGGTGTTAAAGGACAAGATCCAGGACCAAGAGAACTCTTTACCTTCTTCATAAACAGAGTTAAGGATTGCCTCCATACTATCCTTGCATTCTCACCAGTCGGTAACAAATTCAGAGAGAGATCACAAAAGTTCCCATCACTGTTCTCACAATGCACAATCGATTGGTTCCTTCCATGGCCTGAAGATGCATTGGTTGCTGTATCCCACAACTATCTTGCTGATTTCAAAATGGATGCAACCCCTGAGGTTAAACTTGGCATCGAAAAACACATGGGTAAAGTCCATGACCTCGTCAACGACGTATGTTCTGTCTATCTCCAAAAGATGAGAAGATACGTTTACGTTACTCCAAAAAGTTATCTTTCTTTCATTGAGTTGTACAAAGAAATCTACAAGACCAAATATGATGGTATTGATGTTGAAGAAAGAAACATTGTCAACGGTCTTGACAAACTCAAGGAAGCATCTGAGGGTGTTGAAGTCCTTAAGATTGATCTTAAAGCTGAAGATGTCAAATTGAAGGATGCTACAGAAAAGACCGATAAGCTTCTTAAAGAAGTAGAGATCGAGAACAGAAAAGCCAAGGAGAAAGCTGATGAGGTAAACATTGTCGCTGAAAATTGCGTTGCCCAAAAGAACACTATCATGGCTCAGAAAGAATAAGCTGATAAAGATCTTCAAAAGGCCCTGCCTTTCTTGAGAAAAGCTGAAGGTGCTGTTGATATGATTAAGCCAAAGGAAATTGGTGAGCTTAAGTCATCTAACAGACCAGTCGATACCACCAAACTTATTATGGACACTGTTCATATTCTTTTCTAGAGACATCTTGATCCAGTTAAGCCAAAGGGTGATGGAGGTATGTACATTTTGAAACAGTCTACTCCATTCGTAGCTGATTCTTATGAGGGAGCTGTTGGTACTAAATCCACTCTTTCCAGTGCAAACTTCTTGAAGGATCTTCTTGATTTCTCGAACGAAGAAAAAGATAACATTAATGAAGAGACTATTGAACTTCTTCATCCATATCTCACTTTGAGAACACCAAAAGATGAGGAAATCTACACAGCAGAAGTTGCTGCTAAATCTTCTCAAGCACTGGTTGGTCTTTCCATTTGGTCATCTGCTATGAGTGATTATCACAAACAATCCAAGATTGTCAAGCCAAAACTTAGACTTCTTGAAATTAAAATGGGAGAGCTCAAGGAAGCCGAAACTAACTTGGCTAATGCCCAATCTGAACTCTAAGCTGTACAAGATCTCCAAGCTAGACTTAGAGAAACCTTTGAGAATGCCATGGCTGAAAAGACAAGACTCGCCGAATCTGCTGCCAAGACCAGAAAGAAGATGGATTAAGCTAATAGACTTATTAACTCCCTTCAAGCAAACAAAGTTAGATGGGTTCAAAACGCCAACGAATTCAAATCTCTTAAATTGAGACTTGTTGGTGATGTTGCTAAAGCTTGCGCTTTCGTATCATATTGTGGACCATTCAACTCTGACTTCAGAACTAAACTTTTAGACGAGTATTTCCATTCAGATTTGATTGAAAAGGAAATTCCAGTATCCGAGGATCTCCAACTTACCCAATTCTTGGTTGATCAAGCCACTATTGGTGAATGGAATTTGGAAGGACTTCCAGCTGATGACCTTTCCATCCAAAATGGTATCATGGTCACCAGATCATCCAGATATCCACTGATGATGGACCCTCAAGGTCAAGCCATCAAGTGGATCAAATAAAGAGAACCAGATCTTCTTAAACACAACACCATCACAACCTTGAATAACCCAAATCTTAAGGAAGCTTTGAAATGGCCACTTCAAGAAGGTCTTCCATGCCTTATTGAATCCATTGAGAACGAGGTTGATCCAATGCTTGATCCAGTTCTTGAGAAACAAATCATTGTTAAAGGTAGAGCTAAGCTCATTAAGATTTCAGATACTGATATTGATTATGATGATAATTTCAGACTCTACATGACATCTAGACTTGCCAACCCTCATTTCTCCCCAGAGCTTGCTGCTAAAGCTACAATCATCGATTTCACTGTCACCTAAGGTGGTCTCGAGCAACAACTTCTTGCTTTCCTTATTGGTAAAGAGCAAAAATCTCTTGAGGAGCAACTCCAAC
>Ga0115103_1694314_pt1 | contig 11191 bp, 11 predicted proteins | sample MBTome_2_FD_89643 | JGI IMG/M metagenome (GOLD analysis project Ga0115103, IMG submission 89643) | Marine eukaryotic communities from Pacific Ocean to study complex ecological interactions - MBTS_5May14_M1_3um Metatranscriptome... | ecosystem: Environmental > Aquatic > Marine > Oceanic | place... | reverse complement strand
CTACGCTATTCAAACTTAGTTACTGTTTTAATAGTAACCTGATACTACACTGTTTTACAGTAATTGTCAAACATTCTTTTTGCTTTACGATGTGATATTTCACCGTTTACAACCATCTGTATCAACATGTTTTTGTATGCCTGTAAACTCATAACAAGCCCTCCACAGCATGCCAGTTGTTTATAATCTGTGCGGTTGCTGGGCTGTTGTATACATCAGCAATGCATTGGTTTATGTTGCCCTGCCATTGTGTACACCAATTTGCTATGTTTATTAGTGTGTTTTCTGGATTAGTCGTATATGTCATTACACTGTCCTTTTGTTATGTGTAAGTCCACAATAAGGTGTTAATCCAGTATGTCAAGCACTTCTGTTGTTACACTATCAATGTATTGGTTGTTCTTAAAAAAACAACGTGTAATGGTGCGTTTTGTTAGTTTATTATCTTTTCTCTGATATGTAGTCAGAACTTGCTGCAATCTACCATCACCTGGTTGATCTAGTTGTTTATCAAATTCATCTGATTCCATGTGTCTATATCCCATTTGTATCTCCTTGTTATCAGCCTCCTCGCGGAGTCTGGACATATCACAAACATTCTGTTTGTTCATGTCTGTATTTACTTCTTAGTTAATACCGATCTTTTATATTTCATCTACTGATATAATTTATAATCAATTGATATAATCTATCATCCATAGATAGCCTTAAGCAAGGCCGGGGGTAATTTTTGCAAATGCAACGCTATATGGTATTAGGATCCTCACCTAACCTACAACCCAGGGAATTTTAAAAAGCAATCTCAGGCTATGTCATGCTTTATATACCTAGCGTGTTTACATTACTTGGTAAACGCAAGCCTGCAAGTAAGATCTGAACATAGTTGTACTATGCCCTCAATACTGTGTGTAGAGCAGGTATAGTTGCCTTTGTTAGCGGATGTTAGAATTGTATTAGCCAATGTTAGTTTTATTTAGAATAACACATTATGTTATCCTGTCAAGTTTTATACAAATAGTTTACTAAATGGTGTAGTATCTGTATTTGTGTCTGTAATTTTTTGAAAGTCTATTGTGCCAGTGCTGTAGTATTGATCAAATATCTTTGCTGCAAGTTCAATACCATCAATTTGTCTGACACTAAAGTCTCGTTGTGCAACGGCATGTTGTCCCAATACACCGCTTAAAAAACTCATTAGGTTGTTTATTTCGCCTTGTGAATTTTTAAGGAATACTGGATCACTGTGTGTTAACACGTTTAGTTTTGTGTGATCATGCGCTGCTTCTTCCAACATACGATAGAAGTTATTGGTCAAACGGCTGAGTATACGCCCTTTATCAGCAGTACTGATTGTAAGATAGCGAGTCTGACCGCCTTTGTGTGTTGTATATGTGATTTGCATTGTAATTTCTCCTTTTAGTCAATGTTATTTATAATTATGGCACGAAAACCAGCAGAAGTCAAGATAAAACCGCAGAAAAATGCCCTGTAAGCACTTCTCACAAAACTTACAGGGCCTAGTTAATAACCATAATATGTATATTTTTGTGCTCTATGTCACTAGAACTAGATTATATAAGGACGGAGCAGTTAAACAATATCGACTAAAATAACAGTTTTTTCATGATTACGGAGAAATCTTAAATTAAGGCTCCGTCCTTAGTTTTATTTATCCAGGGGTAACGATCCTAAATGAAATAAAAAGTGTTGTTGCTTACATGTTCTTTTAAAAGGAATCTAAATGGAATATATAGGATTGCAACAACACTATGTCTTTATTTATATAATGAAATCAATGGCCTGTCAAGTATTTTTTTTACTAAGCCATTAAAAATTTTCTTTTTATTGTACTAACATATGCTTGGCTTACTTCATACTTACGTGCTATGTCTGCTTGTGTCATGCCCTCACCCAAGCACATGCTTATCTGTTCAGCAAACAACTCACCAGGGAGATATGTAGCCTCGCCACGAGGTTTATTTTTTGTGCCTGGTGGTCTCACATATTTCTTTGTCTCACCCTGAAGTATTCTTTCATATTTTACTACTTCATCTGTATTGTGCCAACTGGCAAGGATGTGTTCTTGTGCATAATCTTCCCAGTCACCCGTATCTGTGTCGCATGTAAATGCGTATATGCAGTTTCTATTTCTGTCGTAATAAAAGCCACCGTATGTGGTTATTGGAGGGGGAAAATCTGGAATACGCCTTAGTTTCCAGGCGGCTCCCAAGTGATGCATGAATACACCTTTTGATTGTGTTTTTAATATATGTTGAATACGATTTGCAAGTAGTTGTGATTCTACTTCTTTTTTGCTTTCTACCATTTCGCTTACTTGGATACTCCTTGTTAAATTGCATACATGATATAGTCTTATAAAGTGTTTAAAAGGGGTTCTTTTAACTATATCGTGTGTTAGTATGTTCCACCATCTATTTCAGTTATAGTGCCTTGAATGCTTGCCAGTGTAACATTTACAAACTTGCCTGCTGTTGCATCATATTTTAATAAATTATCTTGTTGCGGACTTGTAATTTCAATATCTTTAATATCTGCAGTCTTTACTTGTTGTGCAACTTCTCTACTACTTCTTACATAGCGTATTTGGTCTCTGGAAAATTGTATATTTGTCATTGTATTTCTATCCCACTGTCATATTCTGTTGCAATTAATCTAATTGTATTGTCTGCTAATATTTCTTGTTGTAATACACGGAACTTTTTGGCTGTCCAACCAAACATGTCATGTGTTATATCAATTATTTCTCCACACTCTACAACTAATGCAGTGTGTGGTACAGTCATATTTACTGTAACAGCAAGTCTTGATGTATCTACCTTATATTTTGCTAGTGCATTGATTAGTTCAGGCTCTGTAATTAAAGGCATGTCTACTTTGGTTTCTAATATTTTATTATCGTCTTTTGTTAAGTATGAACTATCAAAATAGTTTATAATATCATCACTAAATTCTAAATCAGGATTACAATAACTTACTTGTAATCTATTTAATTTTGTATCACTTCCGCTAAACACAAGTTCTATGTCGCCCAATATGTTGTTTTTGTCTGCACTAAACACACTTGTTTCATTAGGCTTTCGTATTTGTAATTTATATTTGCCGTTTGTGTAGATCAACATACCATTAAAACTGTTAACAATCATATCCATGTTATCGTATAAACTTGCGCTTGTGTGTACAATGCCGTTCAATACGTATCTTTTGTATGTTTGTCCGTTTCTTGTTACATTGGTATCGCACCAATCTCTTGCGTCTTTAAAACTTTGTAAATCTATGTCTTGTCCTGGCACATATTGGCTGGTTGCAAGATCAAAGTCTAATCCTTTGCCTGTCATAGGCGATGTCAAATAATGATACAGTACATCCACTGGATTAGCACCTTCACTATTGGTATGTGCAAAATTACTAGTGTATTGTGAATGTGTAGGGGTGCTTACTAAACTTGCATTTACTGGACTTAATTTACAACCGTCCATCTCAAATGTTATTGTAGGTACTGCACCCAAATAATAATCTGGATTTACTTCTAAAATAACATATGCAACAGTTACACCATGTAACTTATGATTGGTGCTCCATCTACTGCCTATACTTGTACTCCATGCACTGGGTACAGTGTTAAATCCATAGTTGCCAGGTGCCCAAAATATAAGTGCTTCACTATCAGTTGTTTCGCCCTCATCATCAGTTCCTGTAAAATTGGTACTACCACCACCTACAAAGTTTTTTAATTGTGCTGTTGCTAAATTATTTGCTGTTCCACTGCTGTTTACAACTGTGTAGTCAAGAGTACCGCTGGCTGTACTATCCCATACAACCTTATCGTCAAAATACATTTTTGTAGGATAGCCATTGCCGCCTTCAGCACCTTCAGCAATAACGATTGCCATATTTAAATAATTTGTTCCGCTGGTGCTGCCTGCTTTGTCTGTAGTGTCTACAAATACACGAGTACCACCTATTCTTCTGTGTCCATACACCAGAGGAATACTTGCATTGTTGCTGTTTTTGTTAACAAGGACTGCACTTGCTTCTTGTACACCTGCCACCGACTGTTCACTACTAAATGCACCTGCATTGGCTGTTGTTCTTGTACCGCTGTTTCCAAATACTTTGTTTTGTACTGTGCTAACTAGAAAATTACTAGCCGCTTTTTGTACCATAGGCATTACAAACTTGCCAATTGTTCCTAATGCTGCGCCCATATTTTACTCCTCCAAACAGTTGCTTCTATTTTATTTATTGGTTGCCTTACCAGTGTTCCAGTTTCTGCTACTGTGTATCCAAAACCCTGAAAAACTAACCAAGCACGAAATCCATCGTGCATAATGTCTAAGTCTTGGGGTTGATCCGCTTTATAATAACCTGCTGAATGAAACCATTGTTGGGCATTTAATGTTCGCTTAATAAAGCGTATGGCACCACACAATGTACTGTATTTGCCTTTTAATTTTTTAAGATGATCAGTATTATACAACAAATCATGAAACTCTACTACAAAAGTATTACAATCATGTTTGCCCCATTCAAAAGGCACATGTCTTTTTTGTGCCAAATATAATGCTGCTTGCCCAATTGGGCTATGTGCTATTTCCATTCCATGTCCTTGATAACTTGGCTGGCATATTCAAAACCGTCGTCCGTATTAAACTGTGTTCGGCTAGTATACAAATCACTACGTGCTTTGTGTGTTGTGTTGTTGGTATATTGTGCATTTACACGCTGAAAGTCTACCCAATGGCTTTTTGTTTCTATACTTACAACACTCTCGCCTGCGGGAGTAAATTTAACACCTACATTATCAATATACCCTTTGTATATTTCTACAATATGAGGGGGCTCTGGAATGTAGGAAATTCCTACTTCTGTACGAAAAGGTGATTGGTTGCTTTGAAATGAAGGAGTGTCAGGAATATATTGGTATTCCTGATATACTCTCTTTATTGTTACTAATTTATTTGTATAAGGATTGGTGTCAAAATCAAGTATACGATTTATCCAACTTTCATTGTTGTCATCATATGCAGGCAATCCGCTTACTGTAATTGTTAGACCAGTAACTTCAAATGTTACATTTTCTTCTATATCGCCAAAGTCTAACAGTGTACCCAATGCTTTATATGTGTTGTCAACACCATCTTCTGTTAACGTTATATCTCTATATGAATTTGTTAAATGATAACCAGGATTGATATTCATATGTACACATTCATAATATTCAACACTGTTTGTAGTTGCTTTATCTATAATTGTTTGATCGCTAATTCTTGTCATTTCCACTGGTCCAAATCAAAGATTACGCTAACCGTATAGAAATTATTTTCTAATAATTGGTATTCGAATCCATTTTCTGCTAATGTTACAACTACTTGTTGTACTTTTCTAGGTATGGTTATGCTGCTGAGGTCACCAGCAACATCTACAGGATATGATACTGGTACCTGTGCTGTGCCATAAATAGTACTATCTACATCGCCTATTACAATGTTGATACCGCCATTTTGGCCCCCTGGATATTGTATAACTTCGCCTTTTTTAATTGCGGGTGTTTGGCTTGGGGCATGGCCTGAGTTAGAGTTAATACCACGATTGCCACTACTGCTGAAACCATTGGCTGCCATACTTGATGGTGCACCATCATTATAGTGCCACAAATAATCTACATCAAATGTAAAAGGATTGTATTGGCCTTGCGCTGCTAGTACAATTGCATGCATTGCAGTAAACTCCGCATGATTGACTGGTGGATAACTTACCTCTAGTTGCCACTTTGCTTGGCTTGATCGCCTTGTAAATTTTCTTCCGTTGTGACTATAATTTGCAAATGTTATACGATTCTGTGACACAGTTACTTCGCTTGGATTTACTGTGGTGGGCCATTGCTTATAAGTGTTTTCTGATTGGTCATTCCATTTATCAGCACTGGGAAATAGGTCTTCTGAATATGACATGCTTAATCCTCAAATTTATCCAAGTTAAATTTTACACTCAGCATGTAAAATCCGTCTGTTCTTTTTGTATACACAAAACTGTCGTCTGCTAGTGTTGCAACACATCTAACAGGATCTTTGTCTATTATTTCACCATTGTTATGGTCAAACTCTAACGGACTTGCTATTGATATACGTGCTTCACCAAATACATTAGCATCTACTTGGTTTACTACTGTATTTAACCCTCCATTGATGTTGGGTTCTAGTGCAATAACTTCGCCTGCATTGAATGCATTTGACTCACTACCTTCAAATCCATCAACCAAAAAGTTTTTAACTCCTGTTTCAATTACATTGTCAGTGTTTGTGTCTATTTCTTCTTTACGGAAGCGTATAGTGTCTGTGCTGCTTGTATTGTTATCCCATAACCATTTATAGTTGTTGGTAACAAAATGTAAGTAAAAAGGCATAGCACTGCCATAAGTTGAGTTTGCAACTGATTGCATTTCTCTAAACTGTTCTTGTGTTAGCGGAGGATATTCTAGTTCTAAACTCCATTTGTATCTGCCTGTTGGTTTAGCATATTTTGTACCGTTAGGGCTTAGTGTTGTACTTGCTGGCATATTATACACAATATTTGCCGCGGCTGGCGCAACAGTATTGGGCCACATCTTCATATCGTTGTCACTAAAATCAAACCATTGTGTACCATCATCTGGTATTACGGGTGCAGTATATAAATCATCAGCAGTTTCTACATTAAGTGCAAACTCTGTTTCAGTTGCTTTGTATGCGCCTCGTTGTGCCATTGTACCCAGTGTAATAGAATTTAATCTACTGTTAGTGTCTAAAGTTTGGTTCACAGTTCCTTCAAATGCACCTAAACCTACATCAGGTCTAGCCTTTGCACTTTCTGGATCTGTATCACCTGGCTCATACCAATTGGTCCAGTTAATACTATCTTCAGCATCTCCATTTGCATCTAATCTTGTAAACTTTTTATCGCCACCCAGTTCAATTGTAGCACTGCTAATATATCTAGGATGCGTTTCATTTGTGTGTGGCGTTATGGTTGCAGTACCACTAAAGTCTGCAGGGTCATCAAGTATAAATTGACTGTCATGGCTATAAACTTCTTCTATATCACCAGTTGTACTAGCAGTAAGGTCCATGTTAAGTCTAGCAGTAATACCAAATGGTGAACCCTCAACATCTAAATCTTGAAATCTTAATACTTCTTCACCACCCAATTTGTCAATACTTGCATAATGTATCATCTTGGCGTAAGTATTTTCAGGCACACCTGATACTGGAATAGTGCCATCTGCAAAACTTCTATCTGGTGCACGAGTAAATGTAACTGTATCATTGTGTAAAGTAGGAGTAGATGGGGCGTTATAACTAAAGTTCAAAGCAAGCCTAAGTTCAAATTTTGTTTCAATACTTGCAGTAGCAAAATCATATGTACCGTCAGTATTTGTACTGTCTGCTCTTACACGCTTTACGTGGGGAACATAGTAATTTGGAGAGTTGTAAAAATAATTACTGTTGGGCGTTGAGTCGCCGCGAAAATTTATAAATTTACCATCAATGTTACTGTGTGTAATTACACTACTTGTTGCTTCATCATAATACTTAAAATCAAATTTATATGTTGTACTTGAATTGCCTCCGTCAGCATGTGCAGTTCTTACATAGCCTTCTATAGCGTTAAAAAACGGAGTGTATGAGGAGTTATCTTGCTCATACACCATACCATTTGCAAAGTTATCATGATATGGATTGGCTACACTTGTTGCAGGTAAACTATCGCCCGTGCGTAACACTGGTATTAAATCGTCTCCGTCTGCATAATAACCGTCATAATGTCTTTTTGTAAACATATCTTTTTCAGGTATAAACCATGCACACATGTCTCTGTTGTCTAAATCAAACTCAGTTATACCGAATGTATCGTAACCAAAAATGTCGTCACGACTACCATTACCATTGCGTGGCCAATGCAAACCATTTTTTTCTTTAAAAGATGCACACATATAATCTAATGCATCTATTGCTGTTGATATTTCATTTGTAATTGGGTAACCCAAATAACCTGATTCTAATGGTGCAACTCTTGCGCCATTGACATACATTTTTTGGTTTACTGTATTACCATATTTTGCATCACTAAAATTACTATCATTAAAATTTGTAAATTTTCTAGTACTGGCTGTACCAAAGTTTCCATCTTTATCATAAAATCTAACATAAACTCCAACATGCCGAGGTATGTTGTTTGATACTGGATAGTATTCTGCAGATGGTATACTTACATAATCTAACAATTGAAACGCTCTTATGTCTGGATGTCCAGGCAAATAGCATGTATGTGTTCCATAGCGATCACCCGATTGGATGCTTGTGTTGTTGTTTTCAGCGGAAACTGCATTTAACAATGCCATTGCGTCAGTTATACTGACGCAAATATCTAAATTTTGGGGTGCATGTACTGCCAACTCTCTTGGTATTTGACTAAATGTAAAGTTAGCCGTAGTTCCTGTAAGATCATACCATAATTCAGCAGGTGTTTTAAGTGTAACTTCTACACGAAAATTACTGTAATCAATATCAGCATCGTGTTGGTATAATGTGTCTCCATCATATTCATCACCACTGTCAGCAGCAAAATCTTCACTTCTAAATGTTGAACTAATATCTAATTTTTCATCTACAGGTATAACATTAGAATCGCCACTTACGTGTACAATGTTTTCAAATTGAGTCAAATTTCCTGAAGGTCTTGTTAAAAAATTAGGTTCTCTTAGTAAATCTAAACCATCTCTACTTTTAAGTGTGTGAGGTATATATGTATCATTTGGACCTTTACTGCCTATAACTGTTTGATTGCTTTCCAACCAACCTGTAGGCCATGTAATTTGTGTAGTTTTTGATGCATCTGAATATAATTTATAATTATCATCTGCACTTATGTATTCAAAATATAATTTATCATTAAAACCTACAAAATCATCTGTACTACCAGTAACACCAGTTAATGTTTTGTCATGATGAAAAACCATGTCGTTGTGTATATTATTAGACATGTAACTGTTTCTTTGAGTAAAATTAAATCTATTGTTGGCTACATCTTCCCAAGATACTTTATATGTGTAATGATCTGTAAATAAATCATCTATAGTTTTGGGTGTACCACCTATAGATTCTGCGATAGTCCATTTTCCTGTACTGCCTTCTTCATTTATATATAATTCAGGACCTTCATCGCCCTCGACGGTTGGATCATCGCCCGTCTCAAAATACGACCAACCTATGGGACCAAGATCATTAGCAGTATTGACAGTGTTGTATAACAGTTTGCCCATTAAAAAGTGATCATCTTCTTTAAATAAATGTCCGTAAGGATGTAAACTTGCATCAATGGTAAAATTCGTAGTACTAAAATCTGCAGGGTCTGTGTCTTTAATGTTTGTTAAGTCATAGTAACTGTTATTATTAGAACTACTTGAAATTTGTTGCACATGACTGAAGATTATTCTACTATTTGAGTTTAAATCAAAATCTGTGTAAACTTCATAATTACCATATGGGGTGGTTGTTGTCGTACGGGTAGAGCCAGTGCCGCCTCCGTCATAATACTTTAAATATCTTATATCGCCTGCTGTCATGTCCCAAATATCATAACCGTTTGTTGTCATAGTTGTTACTACGCCAATTTTACGATCGTGGTAATTTAGATGAACATCATTACTAAGACTTGAATCGTAAGGTATGCTTAGTAGATAATTATCGTGAGGTATAGTGTCATGGTTTACAGTGTTCACATCTGCCACGTGATATCCTTGAGCACTTGTGGACCATGTAAGATCGCTTATTAAAAATTTAGTTGTTAATTGGGCATCTGTATATAGTTCAAAATTTTCACCTGGAAAATTACTTCCTTCACTATTAGGAATTTCACTATCGCTAATTTTTTTAACGTAAAATGTATCATTGAGGTTTGTATATGAACTAGTATTGCTTACAATTTCAAACTCTTCTCCATCTGTAATTAGACTTCTATCAGGTGCAAAGCCTGATTGATTATTGCCATCGCCCATTTGTACCATTACGGCTTCTGTAGGATCATTATGTGTGTAAATAAATTCTGGACAAAATTCTTCTTGAACAGGAAACGTAACAGGATTTACGCCGCCTGATTGTTCACTTAACCATATTGTATTTGGATCGCCACTTATTAAGTTAACGTAGTAAGTTGTTGTGCCGTCATCTCTCTCAAAAAAGTTCCACAACCCGTCCATGTTATCTATTGTAACAGGTTGGTCCTGAAAAAATTCATTATCTTCGTCAACTGTAATATAACTCTTGCCTGTAGCGTCTGGCAGACTGCCGTCAGTAATACTTGCAGTACTCAAATTATAAAATGCCACAGGGTCAGTTAGGTCTACATCATAATATAATTCAAAAGTTTGTTCGCCGTTGACATTGGTGCTTCTTTTACCATAAAGTTCATCTGTGTATGTGTTTAGTGTACTCCAACCGTCTCCAGTCAACCCACTGATACTTAACCGTATCTTGTCCCACAATGCATGATCAGCAGTTGTAATAAATTCTGCCTTTCGGTAACCAACAGTAAAATCATTTTCGTTATGTAGTCCAATATTTACAGTCCAAGTGTTTACCACTGTATCTACTGTAATTAATGGGTTATGCCAAAAGTCATACTGGCTAAGGTTAGTAAGTAATTTGTCATCTTCAAAGTAGTTGATATACTTACTCATTTCTGGTGTTAGTGTTTGCCAAGTTTGTGACAAGTCTACAACAGGATCTAAACCTTCATGTGCAAGGTAGTTGCCTTGTAGGAATTCATTTACACGATAACTAAGACCGTATGTGCCGTCTCCAATGTGTGTACTGTTGATATAATATGTGCCTGAATCATCTGGATAAGTGAAAAGCAGTTTCATTAAACTATGCCCCTTTGACCTCTACGGTTATAAGCATTTTGTACAATGCCTTCTATTGATTTTCTGTTATCTAGGATAAACTGTGTTGCGTTAGAAGTGTCTACTGCATTAATGTTAAAATTAATTGTAGCGCCACCGCCACCGCCCATGGGTGTTACTGTTGCTGGTCCACTTACAAATTCTGGGCCTGCTTCTCCAACCACGCCAAATTGTCCACTAGGAATATAACCGCCGTCTGCAAAAAAGCCACTGAATATTTTCTTAACACCG
>Ga0115103_1706806_pt1 | contig 11205 bp, 6 predicted proteins | sample MBTome_2_FD_89643 | JGI IMG/M metagenome (GOLD analysis project Ga0115103, IMG submission 89643) | Marine eukaryotic communities from Pacific Ocean to study complex ecological interactions - MBTS_5May14_M1_3um Metatranscriptome... | ecosystem: Environmental > Aquatic > Marine > Oceanic | place... | reverse complement strand
GTCGCGGAATTCTAATGACCAAAGTTTAACCTGTCAAGCAGATCCGTCGATCATTTGCGATCTTAGCGCTACTAGGCCCCGATTGAGGGGCAATTAAACTTTTTCTAACTGTTATTCGTCGATAGAAGGTACATCTGACACTTCAGCATTTAATGCTTCGGTCAATGCCTGTTCTGCTTCTTCAGCTGAAACAGATGGATCTTCCATTCTTTCAGCTAACTTAGCAGCAGTACGACGTTGATGATACGCAAAACCAGTACCAGCTGGGATCAAGCGACCAACAATAACGTTCTCTTTCAAGCCACGTAACTCATCTTCTTTACCTTGCACTGCGGCTTCAGTAAGAACACGTGTTGTTTCTTGGAACGAAGCAGCAGAGATAAATGATTCAGTTGAAAGTGACGCTTTGGTTATACCAAGCAACTGTGTTTCATACTCAGCAGGCAATTTACCCTGCTTTTCAAGTTCACGGTTGGCGATCTTAACGTTAGCAACTTCAACTTGCTCACCTTCTAGGAACTGGCTATCACCTGCATGAGTGATCATACACTTACGCAACATTTGGCGAATAACCACTTCGATGTGCTTATCATTAATCTTAACACCTTGTAGACGATATACTTCCTGTACTTCGTTCACAATGTAGTTAGCCACTGCACTGATCCCACGTAAACGTAGAATATCGTGAGGGGACTCTGGTCCATCGGCGATTACTTCGCCTTTTTCAACAGATTCACCTTCAAATACATTCAGGTTACGCCATTTAGGTATCATTTCTTCGTAATGATCTGAATCTTTAGGCGTGATCAGTAAGCGTTTCTTACCTTTGGTTTCTTTACCAAATCCAATAACACCAGACACTTCAGCAAGAATTGCAGGCTCTTTAGGCTTACGTGCTTCAAACAAGTCAGCAACTCGAGGAAGACCACCGGTAATATCACGAGTCTTCGAACCTTCTTGAGGAACACGAGCAAGCACATCACCTTCGTTAGCCAACTTACCATCAATCGCTTCGATTGTAGTAAAGCTTGGCATACGAATTTCTTGCAAGCCGATTTCGTCGCTTTCTAGTATAAGTTTTGGTTCTTTAGCATTCGCTTTAGACAAATCTTTCACTACGATACGAGTCAAACCGGTTAATTCGTCTTGTTGCATCTCAGTATTACTATCATCGATATCAGCAAATGTGATCTTCGCAGCACGTTCCATGATAATTGGATGTGAATGCGGGTCCCAGTTTGCAACGATATCGCCAGCGGTAACAGACGCATTTTCATCAACAGATAAAATTGCACCGTAAGGTACTCTATAACGCTCTTTCTCACGACCTTGATCATCAATCATAGTCAATTCAGTAGAACGTGAAACGATAACCAGTTTGCCGTCAGTATTACGTACATGTTTAGCACTGTGCAATTTCAGTGTACCGGTAGTTTTAACCTGTACGCTGTTTTCAGCAGATGCTCTAGATGCAGCACCACCGATGTGGAATGTACGCATGGTAAGCTGTGTACCCGGCTCACCAATTGATTGAGCAGCGATAACACCAACCGATTCACCGTGACCAACCATGTGTCCACGGGCCAAGTCACGTCCGTAACAGTTAGCACATACACCAAAGTCGTTTTCACAAGTGATTACCGAGCGAACCATAATTTGGTCAACTGAGTTAGCCTCAAGCATGTCAACCAAAGCTTCGTCTAGCAACACGTTACGCTTAACTAATACTTCGTTTGTACCCGGCTTAACAACGTCTTCGGCAACAGTACGCCCTAGTACACGTTCACGAAGTGGCTCAACAACATCACCACCTTCGATGAGAGGTGTCATTTTAACCCCTTCAAAGGTGCCGCAGTCATCATTGATAATAACCAAATCTTGTGCAACATCTACTAAACGACGGGTTAGGTAACCAGAGTTTGCTGTTTTAAGTGCAGTATCAGCCAAACCTTTACGCGCACCGTGAGTAGATATAAAGTACTGAAGTACGTTTAGGCCTTCACGGAAGTTTGCAGTAATAGGTGTTTCGATGATTGAACCGTCTGGTTTCGCCATCAGACCACGCATACCAGCGAGCTGTCTTATCTGTGCGGCACTACCACGAGCACCAGAATCCGCCATCATAAACACAGAGTTGAATGAGTCTTGCTCTTCCATTTCTCCGTCACGATTTTTAATAGATTCTTTCGACAAGTTAGTCATCATCGCTTTTGCAACGTCTTCGTTGGCACGAGACCAAATATCAATAACTTTGTTGTAACGCTCACCCGCTGTAACAAGACCAGATTGGAATTGCTCTTGTATTTCACGAACTTCAGCCTCTGCAGCTTCGATAATGTCTTTCTTAGCATCAGGGATAACCATGTCATCGATACCAACAGACGCACCAGCGATCATCGCATAGTGGAATCCGGTGTACATGATTTGGTCAGCGGCAATAACCGTATCTTTCAAACCAAGGGTACGATAACAAGCGTTCAGCAATTTAGAGATTTGCTTTTTGCCCATTGCTTGGTTGATGATTTCGAAAGGCAATCCTTTAGGCAGAATCAAAGAGAAAATAGCACGACCAACAGTGGTATCTGTGAGTGTGACTTTTTCAGTTTTGTTACCTTCGGCATCAACATCATATTCAGTGATACGTACTTTTACACGTGCGTGTAACTCAGCGTTACCTGTACGATACGCTTTCTCTGCTTCGTGCGGGCTAGTGAACATCATACCTTCACCCAAACCATTTACACGGTCACGAGTTAAGTAATACAGTCCCAATACAACGTCCTGTGAAGGTACGATGATTGGTTCACCATTCGCTGGAGATAGAATGTTGTTGGTAGACATCATTAGAGCACGAGACTCTAATTGCGCTTCAATCGTCAATGGAACGTGAACCGCCATTTGGTCACCATCGAAGTCGGCGTTATAAGCCGCACAAACCAATGGATGCAATTGGATCGCTTTACCTTCAATTAGAGTAGGTTCAAAAGCTTGAATACCTAATCTGTGTAGCGTTGGTGCACGGTTAAGTAATACAGGGTGTTCGCGAATAACTTCGTCAAGAACGTCCCATACCTCTGGTGCTTCACGCTCTACTAATTTCTTAGCAGCTTTGATGGTTGTAGCTAAGCCACGACCTTCAAGCTTTCCGTAGATAAACGGCTTGAATAACTCAAGTGCCATTTTCTTAGGTAAACCACACTGATGTAAACGCAGAGTAGGACCGACCGTAATTACAGAACGTCCAGAGTAATCAACACGCTTACCTAGTAAGTTTTGACGGAAACGCCCCTGCTTACCTTTGATCATATCAGCCAAAGATTTAAGAGGACGTTTGTTAGAGCCTGTAATAGCTCTTCCACGACGACCGTTATCTAACAATGCATCAACTGCTTCTTGCAACATACGCTTTTCGTTGCGCACTATGATATCAGGCGCAGCTAAATCTAGAAGGCGTTTCAAACGGTTGTTACGGTTAATAACTCGGCGATACAAGTCATTCAAATCTGAAGTAGCAAAACGACCACCATCCAAAGGTACCAAAGGACGTAAATCAGGTGGAAGTACTGGCAATACTGTCATGATCATCCACTCAGGCTTGTTGCCTGACAATTGGAATGATTCAAGTAGCTTTAAGCGCTTAGTAATTTTCTTACGCTTGGTTTCAGAATTGATAGTAGGCAATTCTTCACGCATAGCCACAACGTCGGCATCGACGTCTAAGTGAATAAGCAATTCGAAAACCGCTTCAGCACCCATTTTTGCGTCGAATTCGTCACCGTGTTCTTCTAGCGCGTCAAGATATTCTTCTTCAGTCAGTAGCTGTGAACGCTCAAGGGTAGTCATACCCGGCTCTGTCACCACGTATGATTCGAAATACAATACGCGTTCAATGTCACGTAATGTCATATCAAGCATCAAACCAATACGAGATGGCAATGATTTCAAGAACCAAATGTGTGCTACTGGGCTAGCTAGTTCGATGTGACCCATGCGCTCACGACGCACTTTAGTCAATGTCACTTCTACGCCACATTTTTCGCAAATTACACCACGGTGCTTAAGACGTTTGTATTTTCCACACAAACATTCGTAATCTTTTACCGGGCCAAAAATGCGTGCACAAAACAAACCATCACGTTCAGGTTTGAATGTACGATAGTTTATAGTCTCTGGTTTTTTAACTTCACCAAACGACCATGATCGGATCATATCCGGAGAAGCAAGACCAATTCGGATATTATCGAATTCTTCTGTCTTGTTCTGTTGCTTAAGAAACTTTAATAAGTCTTTCACATTTCTCTCCAGCGGAGTCGGTATTTAAAGCCTGACCGCAATAGTGCGTATTGTCAGGCTATCCTGTCTTATGCTCAGAAGGAGCAGTCTAGTTCTGCTCTTCTAATTCGATGTTGATACCCAATGAGCGGATTTCTTTCAACAATACGTTGAACGACTCCGGCATACCAGGTTCCATACGATGATCGCCGTCCACAATGTTTTTATACATCTTAGTACGACCATTCACGTCATCGGATTTCACAGTAAGCATTTCTTGCAATGTATACGCTGCACCGTATGCTTCCAGTGCCCACACTTCCATCTCTCCGAAGCGCTGACCACCAAACTGAGCTTTACCACCCAGTGGTTGCTGCGTAACCAAGCTGTACGATCCAGTTGAACGAGCATGCATCTTGTCATCAACCAAGTGGTTAAGTTTCAGCATGTACATGTAACCTACAGTTACAGGGCGCTCAAATGGACGACCAGTTCGGCCATCAAACAAGGTAATTTGTCCACTCTCAGGAATATCACCTAACTTCAACATTGCTTTGATTTCTGCTTCAGTTGCACCGTCAAAAACTGGCGTTGCAATTGGTACACCTTTACGCAAGTTGTTTGCCAAACGGGTAACTTCATGATCAGTAAAGCTATCTAGATCCACTTCCTGATGTGAGGTTCCCGACTGGTAAACTTCTTTGATAAAGCTACGCAGTTTAGCCATTTCTTCGCGTTCTTTAAGCATACGGTCAATCTTCACACCAATTCCGTGTGCAGCCATACCTAAGTGAGTCTCAAGTATCTGACCTATGTTCATACGCGAAGGTACACCCAATGGGTTAAGTACGATGTCTACTGGCGTGCCGTTTTCATCGTATGGCATATCTTCAACAGGTTGAATAGTTGAAATAACACCCTTGTTACCGTGACGCCCAGCCATTTTATCACCTGGCTGTATGTGGCGTTTAACCGCTAAGTACACTTTAACAATTTTAAGTACGCCCGGCGCTAAGTCATCACCTTGAGTGATTTTGCGACGTTTGATTTCAAATTTGTTGTCAAAGTTGTCTTTAGTCTCGCTGTGTTGATCAGCAATTTGATCAAGCTCAGCTTGCACATCGTCATCGGCTAACGTGATTTCGAACCATTTTTCACGTGGCAAACTATCAAGTTTTGCTTGGTCGATTCCAGCGGCTAGCAATAGTTTTTGTGCGCGAGCAAAAATACCATCAGCTAAAATGCCAAATTCATCACCCAAGTCTTTCTTAACTTGACGTAATTGCATGTCTTCGATTTCACGAGCGCGTTTATCTTTCTCAACGCCATCTCTGGTGAACACTTGAACGTCGATAACGGTTCCGCGCACACTATTAGGTACACGAAGCGAAGTATCTTTAACGTCAGATGCTTTTTCACCGAAGATTGCTCTTAATAGTTTCTCTTCTGGTGTGAGTTGAGTTTCACCTTTAGGTGTAACTTTACCTACTAATATATCACCGCCTTTTACTTCAGCACCGATATACACAACACCAGACTCATCCAATTTACCAAGCGCAGACTCACCTACATTAGGAATATCCGAACTGATTTCTTCAGGACCAAGCTTTGTATCTCGAGCAATACAGCTAAGTTCTTGAATATGAATGGTAGTAAATCTATCTTCCTGCGCTACACGCTCAGAAATAAGGATTGAATCCTCAAAGTTGTAACCGTTCCAAGGCATGAATGCGATACGCATGTTTTGCCCTAGTGCCAACTCACCTAAATCGGTTGAAGGACCATCAGCCAATACATCACCAGTAACGATAGGGTCACCAACGTTACAAGTTGGCTTTTGATTGATACAGGTATTTTGGTTAGAACGCGTGTACTTAGTTAAGTTATAAATATCGATGCCCGCTTCACCGGCAGTCATCTCTTCTTCGTTAACTTTAATTACAATGCGACTCGCGTCAACATAGTCTACTACCCCACCGCGCTTGGCAATGATAGTAACACCGGAATCAACTGCTACAGTTTTCTCCATACCAGTACCAACAAGCGGCTTATCAGCTTTTAGAGTCGGTACAGCTTGACGTTGCATGTTTGCACCCATCAATGCACGGTTAGCATCATCGTGTTCTAGGAACGGGATAATACTGGCGGCAACTGAGACGATTTGTTGCGGAGAAACATCCATGTACTTGATGTCATCAATTTGCATCAAAGTAGTTTCACCACGGTAACGACAAGGGATCAAGTCGTCTACTAAACGTCCTTCATCATCCAATACGATATTAGCTTGTGCTATCGCGAATTGACCTTCTTCGATAGCAGAAAGGTAATCAATATCGTCTGTAACAACACCGTCAACAATCTTTCTATAAGGCGTCTCTAAGAAACCAAAGTCATTGGTTCTAGCAAAGCTAGACAATGAGTTGATCAAACCAATGTTTGGTCCTTCTGGTGTTTCGATAGGACAAACACGACCGTAGTGAGTCGGATGAACATCTCGCACTTCAAAACCGGCACGTTCACGAGTTAGACCACCCGGACCTAATGCAGAAATACGACGCTTGTGCGTGACTTCAGATAGGGGGTTGTTCTGATCCATAAACTGAGACAATTGGCTTGAACCAAAGAATTCTTTAACCGCTGCCGAGATAGGCTTAGCGTTGATCAAATCCTGCGGCATAATTGCGTCAAGATCACCTAAACTTAGGCGCTCTTTAACTGCACGTTCTACTCGAACTAAACCGACTCTGAACTGATTCTCAGCCATTTCGCCAACACTACGTATACGACGGTTACCAAGGTGATCAATATCATCAACTTCGTCTTTACCATCACGTATGGTGATTAGCTGCTTCATGACTGAAACAATGTCTGACTTGTCTAATGTACCTGAACCGATAAGCTCTTCTCGCCCTAAACGACGGTTGAACTTCATACGGCCAACCGCAGAAAGATCATAACGGTCTTCAGAGAAGAACAAATTATCGAATAAAGTTTCAGCAGCGTCTTTAGTCGGTGGCTCACCAGGACGCATCATACGATAAATTTCTACCAATGCTTCCAACTTGTTAGAGGAACCATCAATTCTTAAGGTATCAGAAATGTAAGCACCGTGATCGAGTTCGTTGATGTACAAGGTCTCGAAATCAGTTACTTGGGATTCGATCAGCGCTTGCAACGATTCAAGCGTAAGCTCATCATTTGCAGCGACAATTACTTCGCCTGTTTCTTCACTAACATATTCGTTAGCTACCACGCGACCGACTAAAAATTCAGCTGGAATTTCTAATTCAGTGACTTTTGCTTTTTCAAGCGCGCGAGTGTGGCGAGCAGAAATTCGACGACCTGTTTCAACCAGCACATTGCCATCTGCATCGAGAATATCAAACTGTGCAGTTTCACCTCGAAGACGGTCGGGAACGATATCCATTAATAGGCGTTCGCCATCAATGCGGACCTGATCTTTCTCGAAGAACAAAGATAGAATTTCTTCAGTGGTCATCTCTAAAGCACGTAAAATAATCGTTGCCGGTAATTTACGACGACGATCTATTCGTACAAAGAGGTTATCTTTAGGGTCGAATTCAAAGTCTAACCAAGATCCACGATAAGGAATAACGCGAGCGTTATATAGAACCTTACCAGAAGAGTGCGTTTTACCTTTATCATGATCAAAGAACACACCTGGAGAACGATGCAGCTGAGAAACGATTACTCGCTCAGTACCATTGATAACAAAGGTACCGTTGTCAGTCATGAGTGGAATTTCACCCATGTACACTTCTTGTTCTTTTATATCTTTTACTGTGCCTGGTGCAGCTTCTTTATCAAACAACACTAAACGCAGTTTTACACGTAGCGGTGCAGAGAAGGTCACACCGCGAATTTGACATTCTTTAACGTCAAATACTGGCTCACCTAATCGGTAGCTTACGTACTGCAATTCAGAGTTACCTGAATAACTTTTGATCGGAAAAACTGATCTAAATGCTGCTTCCAATCCATATTGACCATCTACATCGATGTCAATAAATTTTTTGAATGAATCTAGTTGGATTGAGAGGAGGTATGGAATTTCCAATACCTGTGGGCGTTTGCCAAAATCCTTACGGATACGTTTCTTTTCGCTATAAGAGTAAACCATGGGTTCCTCAGCTTGCTTATCATTTGACCCGACTTGCTCGTTGACTTACGTCAAACAAACAAACTTCCAGCACCCTTTTAGGCACATTTCAACTAGCATACACCAAAAATACTAATAATCTCATCTAACATATTGGTTTTATGCAAATTTTATTCTGTGCTTGCTGTTATTTCTGAATATACAGTTGAGAGTGAAAACCATATATCCCACAGCGCAAAAAGGCTGGTGGTCAAATAACCACCAGCCCAAGCCGTTTCAGGCTAGTAAAAAGTCGTTAGACAAATTACTTAAGTTCCACTTCAGCACCAGCTTCTTCAAGCGTAGTTTTAAGTGCTTCAGCTTCGTCTTTTGCAAGACCTTCTTTGATAGCTTTAGGAGCTGATTCAACAACTTCTTTAGCTTCTTTAAGGCCAAGGCCTGTTGCAGCGCGAACAGCTTTGATAACAGCAACTTTGTTGCCACCGAATGAAGTCATTACAACGTCAAATTCAGTTTGCTCAGCAGCAGCGGCAGCGCCGTCAGCAGCAGGTGCAGCAACAGCTACAGCTGCAGCAGCAGAAACGTTAAATTTCTCTTCAGCTGCTTCGATAAGCTCAACAAGTTCCATTACTGGCATTTCAGCAATCGCGTTTAATATATCTTCTTTAGTTAGAGCCATTTCTCTAAACTCCTGGGTAAAATGTTAAAAATTCAAAATTCCAAAAACGAAAATTATTTTTCGTCCTTGACTGCCGCCAATACACGCACAAACTTGGACGGAACTTCGTTGATTGTTTGAACGAATTTCTCGACCGGTGCTTTGAAGGTCGCAAGAAGTCTTGCAAGCGCTTCGTCGCGGGTAGGAAGTGATGCAACAGCGTCCAATTTTTCTGGACCCAATAAACCACTACCAATAGAAAGTGCAGTTACTTTTAACTTGTTATTCTCTTTGGAAAAGTCTTTGAAAAGACGTGCTGCACCACCAGGTGCTTCCATTGAAAAGCCGTAAATTAACGGACCAGTCAAAGCGCTGTTGATATCAGAAAACTTACTGTCGTCTAATGCACGTTTAGCAAGAGTATTTCGTACTACTTTAAGAAATACACCTTGTTCACGAGCTTTAACACGCAAGTCTGTTAGTTCTGACACTTCCATGCCACGGTATTCAGCAACGGCAACGGATAGAGCTTGAGACGCAACATCACTTACTTCTGCTACGATCTCTTTTTTTGCTACTAAGCCTAGTGCCACTGAGTTCACCTCTTAAATTACTGAAAGTGTTAGCCAATTAAGACTAAGTCGTTCCAGAGTTCCAGATTGATAAAACGTCGTTTTATATAAAATATAACCCGATATTTTACCGCTCTACGTTGTTCGTTTTCCCAGAGAGTCTGAGTCGAAACCACCGTCTGCGCAGGCATGCTATTATTAAGTGAATCGTTTAACGTAAATGCTCTCTTACTTCATTTACCGATCCTCACTTGCGGTCTAGGACGGGAGCTTGTTATTCATAATGAATCCAAGCTCCAACCCATAACCTTCAAGAGAGACAGACTTTCGTCTATAAGTGTAGGATTGCAGCTATGTATAGTTGCAATGCTACCAATCTTTTACTTGGTTGCAGTCAAAGTGCTCTGATCAACCATTACTCCAGCGCCCATAGTTGTACTAAGGCTAACACGAGCAATATAAGTACCTTTAGCTGAAGAAGGCTTAGCCTTTTTCAATGCTTCTAGCAAAGCTTCAAGGTTTTCTTGAATTTGCTGTGCTTCAAAAGCAATTTTACCAATACTTGCGTGGATGATACCGTTCTTATCATTACGGTATCTAACCTGACCAGCTTTAGCGTTTTTAACCGCTGTTGCTACGTCTGGCGTTACAGTGCCGGTTTTAGGGTTAGGCATAAGTCCACGTGGACCTAAAATTTGACCTAATTGACCAACAACGCGCATTGCATCTGGAGAAGCAACAACTACGTCAAAGTTCATTTCGCCTTTCTTGACTTGGTCAGCAAGGTCTTCCATGCCAACTATGTCTGCGCCTGCTTCTTTAGCAGCTTCGGCATTTGCACCTTGAGTGAATACTGCAACGCGAACGTCTTTACCAGTACCGTTAGGTAGTACAGTTGCACCACGTACGTTTTGGTCAGATTTACGTGCATCGATACCAAGGTTTACAGCAACGTCTACGCTTTCAGCGAACTTAACTGTTGCTAGTTCTTTTAACAAAGCAACCGCTTCATTAAATTCATATTCTTTAGTCACATCTACCTTGTCACGGATGATGCGCATACGTTTTGTTAATTTAGCCATGTCTTAACCCTCTACCACTAGACCCATGCTGCGTGCAGAGCCAGCAATGGTGTTAACAGCTGCGTCTAAGCTAGCTGCAGTAAGATCTGGTTCTTTCGTTTTCGCAATTTCTTCTAACTGCGCACGAGTAACCTTGCCAACCTTTTCTGTGTTGGGACGGCCTGAACCACTCTTTATTCCAGCGGCTTTCAAAAGTAGGAAAGATGCAGGAGGAGTTTTAGTTTCGAAGGTAAAAGAGCGGTCTTCATATACAGTAATTTCTACTGGTACTGGAGCGCCTTTTTCCATAGATTCTGTTTTTGCGTTGAACGCTTTACAGAATTCCATGATGTTAACACCGTGTTGACCTAATGCAGGACCAACTGGTGGACTTGGGTTTGCAGCGCCTGCTGCAACCTGTAGCTTAATTAAGCCAGTTACTTTTTTAGCCATGATAATCTCTCAAATTTGGGTATAACGCCTCGTAAACACTGAGTATGCTTACTCGATCGGCTTCCCATT
>Ga0115103_1707190_pt1 | contig 11223 bp, 8 predicted proteins | sample MBTome_2_FD_89643 | JGI IMG/M metagenome (GOLD analysis project Ga0115103, IMG submission 89643) | Marine eukaryotic communities from Pacific Ocean to study complex ecological interactions - MBTS_5May14_M1_3um Metatranscriptome... | ecosystem: Environmental > Aquatic > Marine > Oceanic | place... | reverse complement strand
AGGAAACAAAGTGAAAAAAAAAGCTAATCTTAATGATGTCGCCCGTGAAGCGGGCGTTTCTGCCATGACCGTTTCCCGCGTGATCAACAATCATCCACGCATTAAAGAGGAAACTATAAATAAAGTAAAAGCTGCCATCAAAAAGCTGAATTATAGTTCCATGCCCTCACCTCACAAACGCGGCCGTCCAAGCCGCGCTCATAAAGGCATTCATACTGGACAGGTCGCCGTAGTACCTCTTGGATTTAATGAAGATATTATGCAAAATCCTATTATCTCCAGCACGATTATGGGTATTCAAAAGACTTTGCAAAGTAAAAACATCCAAATGTTTATCACTCCAATTAACGATCTTGCCAAATTACCAGACATTCTCGACAAACGCAGCATAGACGGCATTATTATGCTTGGCGCTCTTCCCGATGAAGACTTTAATGGCGAAATTCTAAAAATCCCTACAGTCATGGTTTATCAAATGTCGTCTCAAACCCCAGAGACCCCATGGTATGATGAAGTCGTACCGGACAATCATCAGGTCGGGGTTATGGCGGCAAAGCAACTTTTGGCAAACGGTCATACCAATGCAGCTTTTATTGACTCTTCCGGCGGCCACCCAGAGTTTGTTAAACGTGGCAAATCCTTTGAAAAAGAAATGCGTGCCAATGGAGCCAATGTTCACATGTTGAGAGCCGAATCTCAACAAGAACGCCTAGAGCCCGATGTCAATCGCCAATTAACAGATAAGCTACTAACACAACTCTTGGAACTCACTCCTCGACCGACTGCTATTTTTCTTCCATCTGACCTTGTTACCGCGATCGTCTATCGAAAACTTCGCGAAAAAGGAGCCTGTCCTGGGGACTTCGAAATCATTTCATGCAATGCCGAAAAGCCTTTCCTGGAAGGACTTTACCCAGTTCCACAATCGATTGATATTTGTGCCGAAGAAATCGGCCAACAGTCAGTAGAACAGTTGGTTTGGCGACTGGCCCACCGCGACAATCCTCGTAAAGTAACACTCGTCACACCAGCTGATTTAAAATAAAACTATCGAAACCTTTATCGACTCTAAAGAGTATCCGCGGCTAATATTAAAAAAAAATGTATTTTCGTGGAACACTTCGATTTTTTTTAGGTCGTAGTGACATTAATTACACAAATCATTTAAATATTTTGGAGAGTACAAATTGAGCGAAAAAGCCGATTCTATAGAATTTATACAGAAAATCAAAGAGAATGTCGGCCAGGTTGTCGTCGGTCAGGATGTCGTTGTTGAAAGAGTCCTTATAGCCTTGTTTACCGGTGGGCACCTACTTCTTGAAGGTCTTCCCGGATTGGCAAAGACTCTTTTGGTTAATACGGTTTCTAAAGCTGTCAGCCTCAAATTCAGTCGTGTCCAATTTACTATTGACATGCTTCCATCTGACATTCTCGGCAGTGAGATACTCGATCAAAGTAAAGGCGAATTCCACGTCCATAAAGGTCCTGTATTCACTAACCTTTTACTCGCGGATGAGATCAACCGGGCAGCACCTAAGGTTCAGGGTGCACTCCTCGAGTGTATGCAGGAACGGAAAGTCACCATTGGCAAAAATAGCTTTACACTCCCCGCACCATTTTTAGTTATCGCCACTCAAAACCCAGTTGAGCAAAGTGGAACATTTGAACTGCCAGAGGCTCAACTCGACCGCTTCATGATGCTCCATCGCCTCGGCTACCCCAAGGCTGATGAAGAATACAAGATTCTTACTCAGCAGTTATCCCTCGGGCTTAAAAAACAAAAAGATGGTGGAGCTGTACCACAAAATGCTTACGACTTAATTAAAGATGAACCAGTAGGCGATATCAATGACTTGGTTTCTGCCATGACTCAAATCCAAAGCGTTCATGTAAGTGAAATTTTTACACAGCATTGTGTACAACTCGTTCGTAAAACACGCGGTCATGACCTCATTGAAATGGGCGCCAGTCCACGTGCCGGCCTAGCTATCGTCCAAGCTGCCCGAGCTCGCGCTTTCATTCACGGCAGAGACTACGTAGTACCGGAAGACATGTTCGCACTTGCTGAAGATGTTATTCTACACCGTATTCGCCTCACCTATGAAGCACTTGCAGAAGGCCATAGCGGCAGCGCTGTACTCAATAAAATCCTAGCTGAACTGGGGTAATAACTTGAGCACTTCAAGTAAAGCTCATGATCATCTGGACGAGAAGCAGTTTAGTCTCGCTGTAAAAAGGCTTGCTGACTGCCTGAGTTACGGTGCGGATACATCGCCATTTCTCGGCTCCGGAATTGATTATGTGCAATCCCGACTGTATCAGCCTGGTGACCCGGTAAAAAGCATTGATTGGCGGGTCACGGCCAGAACAGGTAAGGTTTTTGTCAAGGAATACGAAGCACCAAAGCAACTCCCCATTTATATTGTCCTCGACACATCTGCATCTATGTGTGTCAGCTCTGTAAAAATGAGCAAATACGCGTGGGCCGTTCAACTGGCCGCAGGACTCGCTCTGGTAGCTCAACAACGCATGAGCCCCGTCGGACTCATGGGCTGTGGAGATAAGGGCCGTGACTTACACTACTTGCCTACTCTTTCCAAAAGTACTGTCATGCAATGGGCTCATGAACTGCGCTACTACAACCTCAATGAAAGTACAAGCCTGACCTCTACACTTAAAAAGTTAACACCCGCACTGGAAAGCAACTCTTTAGTAATGATTATCAGCGACCTTCATGATCACGATGCCATCAGTGCCATTAAACTTCTCAACCAAGAACATGACTGCATTGCCCTGATGATGCAGGACCCGGCAGAACACGGTCGGATTGGCGGGGGAATATTCCGTGCTCGTGAAGCCGAGACAGGGCACCAGTTCGTCGCTCACGGCCGTCAAAAGTGGCTCGATGAAGATCAATACCTCAATGAGCTTAAGCGCGCAGGAGTAGACGGCCTTCGTCTACAAACAGATCAACCATTCCTAGCAAAGTTAAGAAACTTCCTGAAGTTTCGCGATAACATGGGAAAGTCACGTTTATGAAAATCTTATTGTTAATATTTTCTCTAAGTACCTGTATCTCTTTTGGCGAAGAAAATGTCGGCATGATCAAAAAATTGACTTTTGAACTTGCTGGAGCTAAGCTCAAGGCTGCAGAAGTTGACGAGAAATCACCGGCTTTAGTCAGAATGATCGATGTTGTTAAAACCACCAAGGGCTGGAAATACGAACTCGACTTCATCGGCCAGGAACCCGGTCAATACAATGTTGTTAATTTTTTGAGGACATCAACCGATCAAAAGCCAGTGGGTTACAAAGAAGTTAAAGTAACTGTTGGAACCACACTCGACGCTTCCTTCAAAGGCGAATTAAGTAAATTGCAATTAAAGCAAAAATCTCCCTCTACCTGGTACACCAAGCTCAATTGGGTTTTATGTACAGTGTGGTTCATCATTCTAGCAGTTATCATTTTTGTTCGACGAAAAAAGCCCGTAAAAAAGCTTATGACAATTGCCAAAATAGAAACCGCAGGAGAAAAGCTGCTTGCTCTACTCAGTGAAGAAGATGCATCTTCTAAAGAAAATTGGCAGAAAATTGAAGGCTTATTTATTACTCACTTTTTTCAACAGCACGATGAGAAAAGCTTAACAGTACACGAGAAGCTTATGTCTCTCAAAAAAGACAGTATCGTTGGCCCGTTAATTTCACTTCTTGAAACTTACCTACATGCCCCAAATGGTAAAGAGCGAGTAAAATTATCAGAGCTCAAACAGCAAATATCCCTAGCTCTCGAGGACTTACCATGAGTTTTAGCTTACCATTACTCTTAATTTTACTGATTCTCTCCCTAGCGGTGATTTTCAACGTCTGGTTTCGCAAGGGCCATCCAGTCACTCTACCGGTAGATTATTCTGATGCCGATAAAGGGCAAGGCTTGGGCTTCGCAGTAAACTTTGCCTCTATGTTTCCCGCCTTAATATTTGCTATCGTCATAGTAATTCTTGCGGGTCCAACCATCAAAGGAGAGCCTGAAGAGGAAAAAGTTCTTAAAAACATTCTATTTTGTTTGGACTGTTCAGGCAGTATGACTGCTTCTTTTGGCTCTAAAACGCGTTACGATGCCGCCATGGAAGCGATGAATAACTTCACCAGTTACCGCAAAGATGAAGGCGACTCTTTTGGTTTAACTGCATTCGGCACAAACTTTCTTCATTGGATTCCCATTACTGAAGATACTTCCTGCCTCAAGAACTCAACGCCATTTCTCGACCCCAAAAAAATGGGAGGTGTTTTTGGCGGAACCATGTTGGGGAAAGCACTGCGTGGTTGTCTCGAGGTACTTGAGAAAAAGGAAGAAGGCGATAAAATGATTATCCTCGTCTCTGATGGCCAAAGTAGCGATGATGTTACAGGTCCGGCTAACGAGCTCAAAGAAGCAGGCGTTATTGTCTATTCCATTTTTATTGGAAATGGTTCTACTCCCATGGAGCTTTACACTCTTGCCAACGCAACTGGAGGCAGTGTCTTTACACCTAACGATAAAGGTGCATTAAAAAAAGTATTTAAAAAAATTGACACCATGCAAACTAGCAAATACAAAAAAAGCGAAACTCGAGATGAGGACTTCTTTCTTCCCTTCTCTATTGCCGGCCTATCCCTTCTTGGCCTGTATGTCTTAAGCCTTTTTGGACTGAGGTTCACCCCATGGTAAATATAATGATAAGTATAGCTGTTCTCGCACTCTGTGCCATAGCTGAATACCTGCACTACCTACGCTGCAAAAAGCTGGAGCCACTTTCTTTTGGCCCCGACGGCAAAGTTCCAGTGTGGACTAAAAGTACACCATTCCTAAGGATCGTCGGTGCCTCAATATTGTGCTGGGGTCTGCTAACGTTGATGTACTACAGAGGCCATGAAAATAGTAAAGCGGCGAAACAGAAAGTAGAAGAGCCCTCTGCGGACGAAATTAAGCATGTTGTGGTAATATACGATGCTTCACCAAGTATGACGGGAGAGGACTCTGGTTCTGAAGGAAGTCAAACCCGCATGGGCCGAGCCCAAGACATCCTTAAGTCTATGATGGAACGCATTACCGCACCACACGTACGCTACTCGATGATTGCTGTTTTTACCGAAGCAAGACCAGTTGTCGTTGAAACCAAAGATCGCGATGTACTCCTCAATATAATGGAACTTCCTTTACACAAAGGCTTCGAGTCAGGAAAAACCAAATTAATCGACGGCTTGACATCAGCCTTCGACCTAGCGGCTAAGTGGCCGCCGCAATCCACTACGGTTATCATGATCACCGATGGTGATACCATGCCATCATCCGGATTGCCGCGTAAACCGAGTTCAATTAAGGATTTCATCGTTGCCGGAGTCGGCAGCAGCAGAGGTTTTTTTATTGACGGTCACCAATCGCGACAAGATACCAGTAGCCTCAGAGGAATTGCCTCTAGAGTAAGTGGTGTTTATCAAGACGCAAATATCAAACATATATCTACTAAGAGTATGGGGGAGTTAGCTGGTGAACAGGACGAAAAAGAATCTGAATGGAACCTCAAGCATCTAGCTCTTTTATTTTGCGGCGTTGGTGCCAGCCTACTCATGTTACTGCCATTGCTTCTTGAGTACTTCGGCTTTGACAGTTTTAAACACGAATCTACAGAAAGAGAACTTAATAATATAAAAGGAGTGTCACGATGAGAAAAGTCATTTTGTTCATGTGGTGTGTATTACCTATTCTCTGGGTTTGCTTCCACTATGGCCCGGGACAGGAGTATCTAAAACGGGAGAAGTCTGCTGAATTGATCATGCAAGCAGAACAGTTGGAAAAAGAAGAAAAGTGGCTAGAAGCACAGCTTGTCTATGATAAAGCCCTTAGTGCTCTTCCTGCTGAAAATACCGATAAAGAAAAAATGTTCATCTCGCTCAAAAAAGCTAAAACCTACCTCAATACCTCTGATGTGGGCGAAGCGGCTACTCAATTGGAGACGCTGCTTACTGTCGCTCAAAATAGCCCTCATGCAGATAAAAAGCTGCTTGATGATATCAGGGGGACTCTGGCACATTCTCTTTACTACAGTGCTTGGCACATGCGCCTACAAGGCATTCCACGCAAGCGTTGGATGCAGGAGCTTGAGCATTCTCGTCAAAACTTCCGCCTTCTGGCAGAGAATAAAGGCGACTCTCCGCTCAAGAAGAACCTCGAGTCAGCGATTCACCTATCCAGAATTGACCTTAATAAGCTTAAGGGTATGGCACTTCCCGATAAGAATGCCGGCTGCGGCTCTTGAGCCGGTGGTAGAGGCCTTCGTGAAGGTCAAGGTGAAAAGCCTGGTAAAGGTGAAGGTAAAGAAGGTCCACCCAAAGATGGACGTGGTAAGACTCAAACATCTGTTGGACAAGGCTCCTGATTTAAAGATTTAATACACTAAAGGATAAAGAATGAACAAAATTTTAATATTTCTAATGCTAATTGCATCCATACCATTAATGGGAGATGTCCTGGAAAAAGGGCATGAGGCCGGAAAATGGACCATGGACTTCAATGCGGCCAAGGAATACGCTAAGAAGAATAAAAAGCCAATCCTACTTAACTTTACTGGTTCCGATTGGTGTGGTTATTGTATTCGCATGGAAAAAACTGTTTTCTCGACACAGACTTGGAAAGATTTTGCCAGTAAGAATCTAACACAGATATTTGTGGATTTTCCAAAAAGAAAAACGCTCCCCGCTAATATAATGGCACAAAACAAGGCGCTTGGTGCCAAGTATCAGGTTCGTGGTTACCCAACCTTTATACTTCTTTCTGCGGATGGAGCGACATTAGGCAAAGTGAATCTAGCTGCAACACCAGAAGCATTCATTAAAAGTATTGCCACTGTTATCAGCGAACCTACTAAGGCTAAAAAAGGTGTTGATGATGCCATGGTCGCAGCCACAATTAAAACGATGGATGCTTTCTGTAAAAGTCCTAACGAAAAGACCGCTATTACGGCTTTAAAGGCATTTAAAGCTGTTGTCTCTGAAGATCCCGTCATGTTTGTAGCTCTAAAAGCCCAAACTGCTGTTGAACTCGTACCATGGCTAAACAGCAAAGACTTAAATACTCTATCTGTACTCATTCAATCGACGACTGCTGCCGGTACACCAACAGACACTTTCTACAATGCTTTAGCTAAGGCTGCAGAAAAAAGTAAAAGCAGCGTTACCCTCAGTTACAAATACATGGTTTTTTATTCAAGACTCAAGAAGAATGATGAGGCTATGGCTCTACGCCCAGAACTAAAAAAACTAAAAGCTGTATCCAGTTTACAAGAAGCCTCACCTTGGTTAGCACTTCTAAAGCAGATCAGCACTGAAGATTACCTCCAATTGAGCTTTGCCATTCAGCAAAAAGATATCCCGATGAAGGATAAAATTAAAATGGCCGAGCAAATTGCGGCCTTATGCTCCCGAGCAGATAAAGCCTTCATGATTGACTGGTTTAAGCATATAACCAAGAGCCCTGAGCTTGTAGAAGCCGTCAAGAAAACTGTTCAAAAACAAGTAACATCTGCATTAAAATCTAAAGACTATAAGAGCAGAACTGTAACCTTAGCCTCCAATTTGAGAATTATCAACGAATTCTCTAAAGTTGCGGTTGATCCAGCATTGGCGCGTGTTGCCCTCAGACATTGGCAACTGGAATATGCCAATGCATGCAGCCGTTACCAACAACCAGTTCGCCCTAAAAGAGTCGGTCGAAATATGGTTCCAGGCGAACCCTTGAATATTCGTTTCACAAGCCTTGTGAAAGAAGTACCAAGCGATAGAACCTTGAGTGGCGTCAATAAAAATGAAAAAGATCTTTTTGACTTTCAACTCGCTGTCAGTCATGTAAAAACAGGTATCTATAATGAAGGTAATATTAAAAAACTACTTTCATACAAAGACATTTACCCGGAAACTGTTAAAACATACTGCAATGATTTCTGTGGTGACTGGGCTAAAAAGGTCAACCCGAACCAAATGATGCAACAACCACAGCGCTACTATGGTTACTACAGACCTGAACCAAGTGGCATTCCCCTCACCCGCTCTAAACAAGTGAGAAATATTCAACAGTGCTCTGATTTCTTTAAACTCTTTCAAGATGCCGGTATGATTCTCAAATCAAGCACCCAAATCAAAGCTTTTAGTTCTTGTTTCAGTACAGGTGAAATTATCAGTGAAAAAGAAATTCGCTCAGCCTTTCCCGATTTAACTAGCCTTACTGACGACATGATGGTTGAGCTTTGTGGGCATATTTCTGCTCAAATAAAGCAAAACTGGGCTAATCAAAAGCAACAGCAAAAAATTCAAAAACAATACAGAACTAATAGAACTGAAGAGCAGGTTAAAAGTGAAATTATTAATGCCTATGACGGTATTATAAATATCATCGGCGAGCGCATGAAAACCAGCCCGCGACACTTTAACCTTAAAGGTAGATTGGCAGCGACTCAATTTGACCAAGCTGAATTCAAGTTCGCCAACAAACTTTGTGAAATGCGCGAATATACCTCCTTGCAAGATGCCGCTTTTAAAAATTTCAAAGAGTGTGTAGATATCTACCAGCAAGTTCTGGAAAAGGATAAAATTGCTTACACGGTAAAACCATATATCTATTGGCTTTCATCTATCCTTGGCGCCAGTGATCTCAATGCCCTGGAAGTCTCAAAAAACCCCGCAGAATCTCAAATTGCTGACTTTGCTAAGGTCTTTACCAGTATGAATTCTAAATGGCGTGAAGCTCATATCGAACTCTTTGCCAAATGGGCTGGAGATATGTGGCAAGGTCTAAAGCCGCATGTCAAGTTAGGCTTCCTCAACTCAGTACGTGAAATTCTCGGAGATCACCCACAAATTGACAAGATCAACAAACAGCTTCAACTATATGATGATCTCCTCACTGAAATTTCACTACGCCTCAAAGTTGATGGTCCAACCAATGTGGGTCACAACAGCGAATTTGGACTTTTTGTCTCCCTTAAGCACTCTGCTCAACTTGAGAGAGAAGCTGGTGGTTTCAATAAATATGTACAAAATCAAGTTCGTCTAGCCGGCTTACCAACTCCAGTCGATTACCGCAAAAACTTTGCCGCAAACATTAGAAAATCTTTGGCTAAGAAGTTCGAAATTGCCGGAATTCAATGGCTCGAAGCCGGAGTTCACTCTCAACCATCATCCGATGAAGGCTGGCGTGAAACCCCTCTTTGTTATGTTACTTTAAAAGTTGTCGATGCCACTGTCGACAAAATCCCATCTATGCAGGTAGATATCGACTTCAATGACGGCGCCGGCAAGGTAGTACTGCCTGTTCTTTCAAACGAAGTTCTTATAGATGCTTCCTCTGCAAAGTTTGTCAATCGTCCTTTTACAGAAGGCAAGCTTGAGCTCATTCTCGACGACCGTGGTGCTAAAGACGGTAAAATCAAGCTAGAAGTAAAAATGACTGGTTCAGGGGTATTACCAGCCATTAAGTCAATCCTCAAAAGCACCTCCAGTTATAGCTTTGACGAAAAGTTTGAGCAATCATCCGTTGTCATCAGAGTTGATCAGGATGGAGATACTCTAAAGCCTATCTGCGAACTTACTGCTGACATTCCTCTTATTTGGCAAGGCGGCCAGGGCAAAGCAGAGAAATTTGTCTTCCCAGATGTTATCTCTGAAGGCTTAGAGGTTTCGTATAAACGATATTCAGATGCCGACATAGTCGCCTCCCAAAAAGAAACATATATCGGAGCGCCAAAGTCCAGCTCAAAAATGCTCTACATCTTAATAGTTGCAGCCTGCCTGATCGTCATATTTGTTACAGTTCTTTTAAAGACAGATAAAAAGCAGGATGTAGTGAAACTCAAATCCAATCGCTTTAAAACACCAGCTTCAATCAATGCTGTTTCTGTCTTAAGCCTACTGGAGCAGATCCGCCAAAGTGATATTGCCGATATTTCCCTCGACTTGTTGAAAGAGGATATCCAAAAAATTGAAAAGGCATTTTTTGCTGCAGGAAACACTGCCGATGTTGATTTGGATTCAATCGCTCAGAATTGGTTGGCAAAAGCTAATTAATTAAGAACAAAAGTTGTTACCTCAGGACTTTAGAGAACTTTGGTAACAACTTCAAACTGGCGAGAAAATAGCCGTCGCTGAAGTAGGTTAGCGTGCGATTGCTTTTTTTGACAATAGGTTTTCGAGTTGAATCATAATACAATATCTGGTTCTGTCAATTTCCATGAGCCCTAAAATACCGCCAAGACTCCGCGTGTGGCATCAACAAGTAATAATTTTGGGGAAGCAGACCATGTGTTCACCACTGAGCTTCATATTACTTTTGTCTTCTTTACTTATACCCATGATCTCTTCGACAAATCACTTTCTCAACTTATCTTCGCGATAAACGCATCACTCAAAACGGAGTTCTACTCTTTAGTAACCTCTCCAGCTAACTAGTGATGAGTGACCTATAATACTTATTAGCATTGTCTTTATTGGGTATCTCTCACCTTTAAGCTTATTCACAATATTGTATAGCTCATAATATTCTCTATTTTCAACTTTACGCCGTAATAGGTATTCGAGTAGCTTCTCAGCAAAATTCATTACATAAATGTCTTTATAATGCTCAAGAATAACTTCTTTAAGATCTTGAAGCCCCTGTATGGCAGTGTCGGCAAGTTCTTCGTCTACTTTAATCTCACGTCTATTTTTATACTTTTCTCTAAATGATCCGATATTATCATATTTCTCTAATGCCAGTCCAAATGGGTCTATATAGACATGACATGCCGCACATGATTTATTAGTTTTATGGATCTCTATTTGCTCTTTTTTTGATTTTGCCGAACGTAAATCTGGTTCAAAGGCTGGTACAGGAGGAGGCTCTCTCAAAGGAATTCCTAGATATTTTCTCATAATCCAAACTCCTCTTAGGATTGGGTTGGTCGTAACTTCGTCAGATGTTAGATTTAAGATAGAAGAATGAGTTAAAAATCCGCCTGAGTTTTTCTTTTTGTAAAGATAAAACGAATTTGTGTCTCCTTTGCCTGGATACCTTTTAAGCTCTTCTCCAGCTAAATTATGTCTTGGTTCAACTAAAACAACGCAATCTGAAATCAAATTACGGCTCGAGCTACTCTGATACTAATACAGCATCAAGATTGTTCAATACTTCACCACTATTTTGCATTTTCATTTTCT
>Ga0115103_1904959_pt1 | contig 11225 bp, 5 predicted proteins | sample MBTome_2_FD_89643 | JGI IMG/M metagenome (GOLD analysis project Ga0115103, IMG submission 89643) | Marine eukaryotic communities from Pacific Ocean to study complex ecological interactions - MBTS_5May14_M1_3um Metatranscriptome... | ecosystem: Environmental > Aquatic > Marine > Oceanic | place... | reverse complement strand
CTTACAATTTGCAGGAAAACATTGAAATGTTCTTATTGCATTTCTTAGATTACATGAGTACGCTACTACTCGACTACACTCGGCTTTAAACACGTCGACAGATTCCTTAATCGCTTCTACTAAGTCGCGTTTTATTAGGTTACCGGTTCTGTTGTATGATTCTTTGGTTTGAAATAAGGCGAGGGTTATATATACAGTAAACAACTGGATTTATACTACAAATCATAAGCGAATTGCTGTAAATTATTTCTGGTTTGTTATTTTTTCAGGTATTTGTGGTATGGTACTAGCTACAGTTATTCGTCTGGAAATGGCTTACCCTGGGGTAGGTATTTTAGCAGGAGACAGTTTACAGTACTTAAGTATCGTTACAGCCCATGCAGTTATCATGGTTTTTTTTATGATTATGCCTCTTTTATTTGGAGCGTTCGGAAACTTCTTACTACCTACTCAATTAGGGGTTCATGATGTTGCTTTCCCGCGACTAAATAGTGCTGCGTTTTGATTTTTACCCGGAGGTTTATTACTTCTTTGTCAACTCGTGTGTCTTGACCGTCGTTACCAAAGAATGAACTGTTTTAATATTCGAGAGCTACAGTCTTTACTTCGTATGCGATTTTTTTCAGATTTAATTAATTCTCACGAACCACACCTGTTTATGGATAAAGTAGCACTTGCTACACGTTTTAAAACAAACAATTTAGATAGTATTAACCCAAACATGTTATTATTTTATCGGTACGGTTTACAATCAAGCGCTGATTCTAAAGCTGAAATTTACGTCTCTCCGTTTTGTTCAACCGATACGGTTCATGTCGTCCGCGCAGACGTAACTTTATACGACCGTATTGAGCAGGTTAAGTCGACTACAGGGTTGACAACTCTATTAAGATACGTTTGAACTTTAGTTAATAGCATGTTATTAACTACTGGAACTTCTTCAATTGCTTTTCAGTGAAACCGTAACACTACATTTGCTACCGCGACTACGTGAATTAATAGTGTGTTATCGGAGCTTTCTCGTGAGTGAGAAAGTTTTCTTATTTTACTAGGGTCTGTTGATTCGTGGGTAGAGTATTTTTCTCCAAACTCAAGTGATATGTCAGCACTATTATCTCCTTTTAGTTGAATGTATTGGAAATGGCAGTACTTTGCTTATAATTTAGCTTGGGGCTTGTTTACTACAAATGGAGGTATTTACCGGTATCGAAAGAAAGCTCGACCCGAGTACTATCACCCTCCGGTTTATCTTGAAGGTAATACCTATGAGTGGTTAATAACTTGATGTTTACACTGATACACAAAAACAATTTGAATCGTAATTCGTATTGGGACGACTATATTTGTCGATACTTGGTTTATTTTAAAAGCTAAACTTCGATTAATTTTTAACTATAGACCCTCTTTTGTATGGCCTTATAGTGAAAATATTGCTATTGTTGTTTCGTCGCTTTGTGATGTTACTGCACTTTTATTGAAATCACTTATCGACTCTCTTTATTTATTACCATTTAACTTGTTAAATGCTGCTACGGATTTAGTCGTCTTGGGGCAAAATTTAACTCTTATTGTGTCTACTCATATTCAAAATTTGTCTCTCTGATCCTACTACACCTCTTATGCTACAGATTCCAACACCTCAACTATCATTTCATCGGAGCAAAATTCAGCTGACTACTTATTTAGGACTCGTGCTTTTGACTCTATTTCCGTCGAAGAGCAGCTTAAAAGCGGTTTTCAAGAGTCTTCAACTGACTATCGTTTCCAACGTTCAAATAATCCAACATTTAGATATAATTTCCGAGCAGGAAATTATATGACAACTGAGGCGAAAGATATTCTGTCCTACTTATGCACCACTTTAGCGGATGTAACAAACGGAACTAAAAAAGCTTCGTGGTATTTTAATGAGACCTTTTTAGAGGCTTTTGTATTAAACTTAAATGTTTATACATCATTTTTTACAAGTGTAGATTCACCATCAAAAGTTGCACGAGAAGTTAATGCTACTAGCCCTAATGGATTTTATAACGTATTTTATTTAGCATCAGACCAAACAAATTATCTCAATAATCGTTGATTAGACGTAAGTAGTTTAAATCAAAAACTGTATAGGATGTTTAATACTACCTCTATGCAGCAACGAGTCTACTCAAACTGACGTCAACTTAAATTTACACGTGAGGCGTGACGTTGTAAACTACTAGCAGCTCGTCACCAAAAAACCTTATACCAACGTTATGTTCATGAAGAGAGTGTTGTTTGAGCAGTTGAACGTAATGCTCGTGATTTATTACCCGGATGAACTGTTATCACGCCTTTTTCTTCAAGAACTCGTTTTACGGCTATTGGTAAAACGGATTTAGGTTTATTAGGTATTGCGTTAGTTCTAAACTCTTCAATTGTAAGTTCAGCTAATTTTTTAGTAACTTACCGGTACTTATCTACATTAAACAATCGTAAAATGCGTGATGCGCGTGCTTTTTTTACAGAAGCTGTTATGGTTGCTGCGTGAATGATGATAGCAGCTAATCCAATGTTAGTTATTGGAATCTTTATGCTTATGACTGATCGACACTGACAAACCTCTTTCTTTGATTATTCCGGTGGAGGGGATGCTGTATTATTTCATCATATGTTCTGGTTCTTTGGGCATCCAGAAGTTTATGTTATTATGATCCCTGCATTAAGTTTTAATAATACAATATTATCATTTTACTTAAGAAAACGAGTTTCAGCTAGAGCAAGTTTATTATATTCAATGTATACTATTGCATTTTTAGGATTTTTTGTTTGAGGTCATCATATGTATATGATTGGGCTAGCACATACTACTCGAATGTTATTCAGTACTTTAACGGTTATGATTTCAATTCCAGCTGCTACTAAACTGATGCACTGGTGTGTTACTTTAGCTAACAGTAGCTTTACAGTTGAGTTACCTCTAGTTTTCATGCTTTTATTTGTCTTCTTTTTTGTTTCTGGGGGAATTAGTGGTATGGCTGTTGCTCACACAGGTATGGATATTCTGTTCCATGATACATTTTACGTGGTTGGGCACTTCCATGTCATGTTAGCTGGTGGTGCCATGTTTGCCTCATTTGGTGCGTTTTACTTTTATTTCCCATCAATTTTTGGAGTAAAGTATAGCCGAGTATGGGGGTACTTACATTGTTTTTATTACCTAGTAGGGCAGTTAATGACCGTCATTCCAATGTTTTGGTTAGGTTACTCCGGGATGCCTAGACGAGTGGCTGATTACCCAGCTTCGTTAGGGGGGTGACATTCCATTTCTTCAGCTGGTCACTTACTAAGTGTTGCAGGTCTTATCGCTTTTTTTATTATGATTTTTGACAGTATCCGTCAAGCTCGCGCTGTTACCCGTAACACGTTTGGAGTTTCCCGGTTCAATACAAGACTTAATTTTTATATCTATGAAATTGCACGAACTTTATTTGTTCAACGTAAGGGTTGATTTTTATCACGCCCTAATACAACTAACAACGTTCGTTTGAATAAAGTACGTTTAACAAACAACGAAGTTTGGGAAACGACTTTGTACTCCTACTGCTTTACTAAACCAACTTTTACAAATAAGTAGTTGTAAGTTTTATGTTTAACGAGTTATGCTTACTTCAGTTTGCAACTTTCACAGTTTTATTTTATTTCACAAGAGTTTTTAACATCATAACATTATGATACTTGGCTGGTTTGTATTTAGTTTTACTAGGTATCTTACTTCTGTTAGATGATGGAGACATTTTTATTGGTTTTTTATGGGTAATTGATCTTGGGGTTGGTTTAGTATTTTTTATCTTTATTTTACATTACTCGACATTTTTACACCAAAAAGCTTCACTAGAGAAGTCTAGCCGAGAGTTTTCGTTAGTGGTTTTCTTTGGAATCTTTCTAGGATCATTTTTTCTTTTTTTTTCACAACCTTTAGATACTAATTTTGTTAACGGGTTGGACAAAACCTGATTTTTTTTTATTAGTTGGTACGATTATTATGATTTTTTTTTTTCATATACAGTTACAGACTTGAACTTACTTCGAGAAATATTTTTTTACACAGATAGCTTTGAATTTTATTTAATTAATTTTATGCTATTATTTGGTATTATTAGTTCGATTCTATTATGTTTTCTCATTAAACGAGTTTTTATGTTTCTAAATTTAAGCCAAGTTTATAATTTAGAGTTTCTATCTCAAATTAACGCAACTTACTTTATAAGGAATCAAAACTTTTTAAAACAGCAAGCGACGTCAACGGGAACACGGGTTTGATTAAAGAAAAAACACTCAAAACTCTAATGATTACTAAAAAAACGTGACTTTCGGTTTCGGATAATACAAATGTTCGATGAATGCAGGTTTTTCATCTTTACAAAGGGTTCTCGAGAACCTCTACGCCAGTGGGTTTTTTTGTGAAAGGTTCTGCACGGGTTGTAGAGCCGCCCCGAATCGAGTATAAAGGTTTTAAGTTTAAATTTAATCGTAAAGGGGACATTTGCCGTGGGTTACTCATCCGAGCTAAGTTCCCCGTTCATAAAGCTGACGGCCTAGTAGTCCATTTCAACAACAATAATGTTATTCTAATTCGAAAAAAACAAGATTTACGTTCAAAATATTTGTTTGGACCTGTGACTAATCAACTAAAGCGAAAAAAATTTAAAGCTTTATTTAAAGTAGTGCTTTAGTTTTTATGGTGGATATAGCTTAATTGGTAGAGCGCTGGGTTGTGGGCCCAGAGGCTGCAGGTTCAAGTCCTTCTATCCACCCAGATAATGTTTTTTAATGTTTTTTTGTGAAGTATATTGCAGACCTAACAGTTTTAACGCAATTAGCGGATTTTTCAACCGTGTCCTTCCTTACTCTACCCCTTGAATGCACCTTACTCGATACTTTTGTCGATAGCTCTGCTTCCGAGGTCCTTGAAACTCTCACTAGTGAATCTTTTAGATTCTTTTCTAGTGATGATTATGCTGTACGCTTATCCATGCACCATTTATATTTTGCTACCGAACTATTAAATGAACTTAATTTTTTTGGGTTTACTAGTTCATATTCTCCTCACCGAGCTACTTACATTTATGAAAATCAAATTTATACCTATAAAGACTCACCTGTTTGGAAAACTTTTGGTTACGTCGATCAACTGTATGGTAACGGGGTTGGTCCTGATAGTCCCGAAATTGCAGCCCTACGTCAAGAAATCTACGAAAATAGTCAAGAATATTATGAATTAACACGATCTGAGGAGGATCGGTGGGTTGATATGTTAATAAACCCGACAAACGCTGACATTGGTTTAAAGAGCGCTGATAATTTCGCTACTGATTATAGTAATCTTTACAACCACGAAGGTCGGCTAGTAGATATTAGTCGTTTCTCTGAAAGAGAACTAATACTTTTTAAATCCGATATTAAACTACAAGACGTTTATAAGTTTGAGCGGTTAGAGCGAGTTCGGAGTGTTTACCATGCTTCGATTCCAGACGGAAAGCTTAAATATCCAGAGCCTTACATCGCCTCTCCTACTTACATTCATTCTGATATTGGGTATATTCATATTTTACTTTATCAGTATTGACTTTGGTTTATGTTTGCTTTCCTTATTGTTTTCTTCTTCCTTACTTTTTTGTGTACCGTGCGTTGATGTAACACGCGAGTTCAACCACGTAGAGAAACTCGGGGAGTAAGTAGGTCTAAATGTGGAGATCTAATTACAGCGTCTGTCCCAATTACTTGAGCTATTTCTATTATTGTTAGTGAAACGACTGATGCGTTAGATTATTATGACGGGTTCGGTACTAGCGAAGTTATGGTTGGAGTTCGGGCTTACCAATGAGGGTGAGAGTATTACTACCCTAAAGACATTGACTTAAATTACAATATTCGTCCTAGCTATTCAACGTTTATCGGTAACTCCGTTAAGTACGCTACAACTGGAGAAAAAACGTTAACTCACAACAATGTCTGAAAATTTTACCAAAATAAAAAAACAGACGAGGTTGTAACTCCAGCACATCTACTTTTACTACCTCTAGACAATAATAAAAGGTTAAACTTTACTAACTTCAATGACATTGGAGCGGCTCACCAAAAAAATAGTCACGCTTTTAGTGCTATTCGAGCAAACTCAAAAACGTTTAATACGAACTTAGTTCATACACCTTCTAATTTAACGAGTAAATACGTTCTACTTAATCAGCTACATACCAATGAAAACGCCTTTACTGAATCACTTAATTACGGACTTAAAAGGCAACATACCTTAACTACAGCCGAGGCGACTACAAACACTTACGCGTCGTTTTTAGATAAGAAAAGTATGTCAAGAATGTTACAGTCTAATTTAAATTATTTTGGTAGCTCAGATATGGCTTCGCGTCATATCAAACCCACCAATGTTTTTGAAAAAAATACTCCTCTTCTTTTAAACGATGAGACATCACAATTTTCAAATAGTATAACTAACGAGAGTCAGGCAAGCACTTTACCTTTTAAGAGTGCGGTTCAGGAGTCGCCAGCGTTGTTAACTAACTTCAACGACAATAGCGATAAGAAGCGATTCTCTTATCCTATTAGAAAATTATTTAACCCTAAGTTACTCTTAGCTGATACACCAGATACAGCTAGTGGGTTGTTAAACCCGGTTAATTCCGTACAGAAAGTTGCACTAACTGCAGAGGTTTCATCTAATCGAGAGACTAGCGCCGATAACGCAGGGGTTTTACTTGGAGATCGTGCAGTGCGTAAATATGAAAAGCTATCAGCTAACAAAAGCCATATGAATTTCAACTCTCACCTTAACACGGTTGTTGCTGAGTTAGACCAAACGATTAATAAACGTGCTACAGGTTCGTTATTAAACTATTTTTACTTAATTAACTCTGAGTGGTTAGATACTAACACCTACACTCGTTTAATGGGTAACCGGTCTTACTTTTCAACACCTTACGCTCCTGTTAAAACAAGCTTTCCTTACTTGTCTGATACTGACTATGACCTCACCTCATCATTTAAAGGGTCAACAGGGCATGAAGGTTCGAATATTACCTTTAAGGTTAAAGAGCAGAAAGCTGATGAAGTAGATTTACTACAACTTCCTAGGGAGAATGCGCCAGCTGTAACCGCATCATCGTACTGGGATACTTTCTGAGCTCATTCAAACTTAGACCTACGATTAAAAGCAAATATCGACGCGTCGGTACGTAATGATTTAGGTTACTTGCCGATGTTCGCAACGTACGCAGACTATGATTTTAGGAATGATCAAGCTATTGAGATGTTAGAAGACGCGTTTTGGGAAACTTCGTATTCTGGTTATAATCATTATGACTATATGATGATTAATCAAAACACTAAGAAAGAGCAGACTTGTTCAAAAAAATTGTGAAAAATTTATGACCGGTTTTACAAACCTAACCTAGACGTAGACCTTACGTCAGGCGCGTTAACTACTCCTGTTATTAAGGATTTATCGGCTACAGGTCAGTTCTACGCAAATGGTCTACAAGCAGACGACTTAATTTCTCCTAGTACCGCAATGCTTAAAAAGGACTTTTTTCAATTTTCTCTCAATTCCAGTTTAGACGCTATTGACGATTCTTACTCACACATTAAAGAGTTTAATAACTTTTTTAACTCAGCAAACTACAATAGTTTAGGAAGCTTTGGGTCGTTCCAAAACCCCCTTTCTTATATTAACGTATTAAATGTTTTTAGAGCTGATTTTAATGAGTTTACAACACACACTGATTTAAATACAGTAGCTGCGCCTTTATCTTTAGCACAACACGTTAATTCAGCCGTGAACTTAGACTCGAGCGATTCTCAAGTGAATACAGGGTCTTTAAGGTTCTCTGATCCAGTTGCTCTACGAAGTACAGCTAAAAATTCAATGACTACTTATAACGCTTTACAAAAAGTTTTCAGAGCTCGTTTTGACGAAGGTCGCTCATTTACTGGATGACGGCAGTTTTCGGAGTTAGGAGCAAAGCAGCCGTTTATCACCGACGTTAAGGTTCCTTATACCAAACTTCTAGGTAAAAATAGAGAGTCATTTTATAATACAACATTTTATAATTCAAACATTACTAAATTAATTAACTTTACATCGAACCCTACAAATACTTATTTTTTTGAATTTCCTCTTCTTACGGCAATGGAAAGTGATGTAGCTAGACATTTATGGTTTGATTGGTTTGTTAAATGATCGAAAATTGTTGTACAGCCTGCATCTTCTGCAAAGTATTCTACATTAGGAGTTCCTTTTAGTCGAAAACACTTTGACTTTAGTCCTGCGTCTGGAGAAGGGATTACTGATAACGAGACTTATTTTATTAAGTTAACTAGAGCTCGAAAAAATTACTTAAATAATTGAATGTATTCACCGTACTTGTTGTTACGTAACGGGGAGTGGTATAAGGATTCGTTAATTACTAGTATGCTTTCAATGCCTACTTCAATTTCAAACGTTGAAAACTCTTTAACTGATATGCAATGGTATTGAACTTCATTAGCTTATTCTGCAAATACTTCAAAAGTTTTTTCAGCGTCAAATTCCGGTCAAAATGTATACTTGAAGTCTACTTGACGACCGTTAGCGGGGGTACAATCTTATTACTACAACGTTAACAATTTAGTCGATATTTTAACTCGTCGAGAGTACATTTATCGTCAGTATTTTGAAGTTAATCATAAACTGTTACACTTACCTACAGTTTTAACGGCTGGGCCTCAAAACCCTTTAATTAATGAACTTAAATCGACATTTTTGTTTGTTGATCCAACAACGTATACTTCGGAGTATTCACGTGAAGTTTTTTATCACTCATTAGCGTTCTTTAAATTCATTATTTTTAAAGATATGTTAATTCAATTAGCACGTACAGCTAATTACCTTCCAATTAATTGAGAATTATGTACTGAGTACTTATTTTTTTATTTCTTAACACCAAATAGCTCTAAAAGCAACAACGTTGAGCTATATAAAAACCAACACCGTCCTTTAAGGAAAGGTTTAAATAGCATGCTTCGATTACACGGAACTGGGGCTGTTGCAATGCCAACTGAGATTAGATTACAGATTCTAGCATCATCGAAGGATGTTATTCATTCGTGAGCTATTCCTTCAGCTGGAATTAAAATTGATTGTATTCCAGGATATACGTCGCATCGTATTATGATGTTTCTAGTATCCGGGATTTATTGAGGTCAATGTATGGAGATTTGTGGTCGTTACCACCATTGAATGCCAATTGTTGCTTATTTTATGAAGCGGGACTTATTTTTCTTGTGATGTACGCATTTTGTTTTCCAATCTGCTACTAGTGGACTAACAGATATGAATGATAAGCAGTACGCGGACTATATTCGTTTCGTTTCGTACGATAAAGCTTCTTGACTAACTGAATTAGTTACAAATCACTAAAACTTTTGTTAAGTTTGTTTTTATGAAATATATATCAATATTGCCGAAAGATTGATCACCTATAAAGTTAACTTACTGGATTGGAGGGTTATGGTATTTAAAATATTTGTCAATTTTTTTAAATCTCAGCAACGGCTTTTCTTTAGTTTACAGATTAAAAGTATGGTACCAACCTACACTTAAAGCTAAATTGAGTCCGTTAAGAATACCTTTTTATAGATGACAACAGCACCGTACTGTGCAAACGACGTTAAACCTAACACTTAATCAAAGTTATTTAGTAACGTCACTCAAAACATTAGCCCCTTTTTCGTGAGTATTTGAAAAGAAACTTAAATTTAAATTAAGTTCTAATTTTATACATATAATATCGCTTTGGCGTTTATGAAAAGCGGATTACACTTTATTTAACTACTTGCTATACACTTTAACTTTGGTAAAAATAGATCTGTTACGGAAAAGTAATACAACCTTTTTAAAAAAATCACTACAACCTGATAATGTTTTAAGCCGCACAACGTTGTGAGCCTAATTTTTTTTTGTGAAATATACTCCAAATATAATTATGGATGTAAAAAAGTCCCGACACCTAATCACTACACATGATTGATATGATAAGTACACAGATCGCGTACTTGCTAGTAAAGCACAATCTAAAAATGAATTTTCGTACACAAAAACAAGTCAACTATTAATGCGTACTTCATCAACTAATGTACACCTAAAACAAATGTTACCTAATAACTTATCAGATTTACTTACAAAATTTAATAAACAACAAGAAGATCGTGATACCTCTACGGCAAACGACTTAAACCGTCTTTTTGACGTAAACTTCTTACGAAAAGAGCATATGTACACAAAGTTAAAATATTCAAGATGTCCTCAGTATGATATTGTATCCGGTGGAGTAGCGGCGTTATTTGCTGGGTACCTAGGGTTTTTAGCTGGAGAAAAATTTGGTCTAGAACTCTTAGATAGTGGAGACTTTTATTTTGCACTTATGTACGTAATTTTTTTTTGTTTAGCCGGTAAACTTTTATTTAAAATTTTAGATGAACACACTTCTTTAAGAGAAATAGCTAACTTTAGTTGATTTTTTTCATTTTATCGTGATATAGGGCTTTTATTTATAAAGTTTATGAAGCGTACTAGCGCCGCCTTAGTTTCTCTTTTATTACGACTTAAGATGTATATCTTAAAAACTGAATATTTTTCTTTTATGCACTTTACATTTTGACGAGTTATCCGTTATCTTGAGCATTGACCGAAAAATAAATTTTAACTAACCATAATGAATAACATTAGTCTATTAGGCGTTAATAAAGTGCTTCGAGTGCGAGTGGCGTTCGAAAAATGCGTACTATGAGTAAATTATATAATGGACTTTTGTGGTTGAATATAGGAGAATCAACTTCTAAGGCTAAAACATTTAATATCGATAGTGAACAGTAGTGTGAACCAATGGTGAAAAGTTATCATAAAAGAGGAGTTAAAAGAACCTGAAACTTAATGTGTCGTCTGTTAAAGCTTAAGCAATAGCGTACCTTTTGCATAATGGGCTAGTGAGTTAATTTAAATAGCAAGCTTAACTAAAGATGTGACTTTATAAGTAGGCGTAATGAAGATATTAAAAAGTTATTTAAATTAAACCCGAAACTAATCGATCTAACTATGAGCAGGTCGAAGGTTATGCTGGAGGACTGAACCCGTGAATGTTGCAAAATTCTGGGATGACTTGTAGTTAGGGGTGAAAGGCCAATCAAGATTAGTGATAGCTGGTTCT
>Ga0115103_1654373_pt1 | contig 11246 bp, 4 predicted proteins | sample MBTome_2_FD_89643 | JGI IMG/M metagenome (GOLD analysis project Ga0115103, IMG submission 89643) | Marine eukaryotic communities from Pacific Ocean to study complex ecological interactions - MBTS_5May14_M1_3um Metatranscriptome... | ecosystem: Environmental > Aquatic > Marine > Oceanic | place... | reverse complement strand
CGCGTTATTCCTTACCGTGGTTCGTGGTTAGACTTTGAATTTGACCCTAAAGATAATTTGTTTGTACGTATAGATAGGCGCCGCAAATTACCGGCAACCATCATGTTACGTGCATTAGAAATGACTACCGAAGAAATTCTTGGCTTGTTTTTTGAAACAAACCAAATACGTATTGACGGTGAAAAGTTCTTATCAGATATTGTACCTGATCGCCTCCGTGGTGAAACTGCGCAGTTTGACATCTTAGACAACAATGGCAAGGTAGTAGTTGAAATGGGGCGCCGTATTTCGGCACGTCATACTCGTGCGCTAGAAAAAGCAAAGATTACAGAGCTTGAAGTACCTGCTGAATATTTAGTAGGTCGTGTGTTTGCCCGTGACCACGTGAATGAAGAAACCGGTGAAGTCATTGTAAGTGCTAATGATGAGCTAAGCATGGAAAATTTGCTTGAAATAACTGAAGCAGGTATCAAAGTTTTTGATACGCTTTACATCAATGAACTTGACCACGGCGCTTATATTTCTGATACCTTACGTATCGATGGTTCTACCAACAAGCTTGAAGCCTTAGTAGAAATTTATCGCATGATGCGCCCAGGTGAGCCACCGACTAAAGATGCCGCCGAAACTTTGTTTGGTAATTTGTTTTTCTCAGATGATCGTTATGACTTGTCTTCCGTTGGACGTATGAAGTTCAATCGCCGATTAGGTCGTGATGTTTCCACTGGCAATGGTATATTAGATAAAGACGATATCGTAGCTGTAATGAAACAGCTCATCACTATTCGTGATGGTAAAGACGAAGTTGATGACATCGATCACTTAGGGAACAGACGTATTCGCTCTGTTGGCGAAATGGCAGAAAACCAGTTCCGTGTTGGTTTGGTGCGTGTTGAGCGTGCAGTTAAGGAGCGTTTGAGTTTAGGTGATCTTGATGCAGTCATGCCTCAGGACTTAATCAACGCCAAGCCTATTTCTGCAGCGGTTAAAGAGTTTTTTGGTTCTAGCCAATTGTCTCAGTTTATGGATCAGAACAACCCATTATCTGAAGTGACACACAAACGTCGTATCTCTGCTTTAGGCCCAGGTGGTTTAACTCGTGAGCGAGCTGGTTTTGAAGTACGTGACGTGCATCCGACCCACTATGGTCGTGTATGTCCAATCGAAACACCCGAAGGTCCAAACATTGGTCTGATAAACTCGCTTGCCAGTTACGCCCGTACCAACGATTATGGTTTCTTAGAAACACCCTATCGTAAAATTGCTGACGGTGTTGTGACTGACCAGATTGACTATTTATCTGCCATCGAAGAAGGCCAATATGCCATTGCACAAGCAAACGTAGCACTAGATGAAAATGGCAGATTGACAGAAGATTTGATCCCTTGTCGTTTCCGTGGTGAAACCACATTAATGTCAGTCACCGATATCACTTACATGGACGTGTCACCACAACAGATTGTATCTGTTGCAGCAAGTATCATTCCGTTCCTTGAGCATGATGATGCAAACCGTGCATTAATGGGTGCCAACATGCAACGTCAAGCTGTTCCTACTCTGATTGCTGAAAAGCCATTAGTTGGAACAGGTATGGAAAAAATTGTGGCTGTTGATTCTGGTGTAACTATCATTGCAAAACGTGGTGGTTCAGTTGATTACGTGGATGCAAGTCGTATTGTTATCAAAGTGAATGAAGCTGAAATGGCTGCCGGTGAAGCTGGGATTGATATCTACAACCTAACCAAATATACCCGCTCCAACCAGAACACTTGTATTAACCAAAAGCCTACTTGTAATGTTGGTGAACCGGTTGTTGCTGGTGATGTATTGGCCGATGGACCATCTACTGATATGGGTGAGTTGGCATTGGGCCAAAACATGCGTATCGCGTTTATGCCTTGGAACGGTTACAACTTCGAAGATTCAATCTTAATTTCCGAGCGCGTAGCGATGGAAGATAGATTTACTTCTATTCACATTCAAGAATTAAGCTGTATCGCTCGCGACACTAAGCTTGGTCCAGAAGAAATCAGCGCCGATATCCCTAATGTGGGTGAATCTGCTCTAGGTAAGCTGGATGAGTCTGGTGTGGTTTATATTGGCGCCGAAGTAAAAGGTGGCGATATTCTGGTCGGCAAAGTAACACCTAAAGGTGAAACGCAACTGACCCCAGAAGAAAAACTGCTAAGGGCTATTTTTGGTGAAAAAGCGTCTGACGTTAAAGATACTTCCTTACGTGTACCAAACAGCGTACGCGGAACAGTTATTGACGTTCAGGTCTTTACACGTGATGGCGTAGAGAAAGACAAACGGGCGCGTGAAATTGAAGATATGCAATTACGCGAAGTCAAAAAAGACTTATCTGATGAATTCAATATTTTGGCTGATGGCATTTTTGCCCGCGCAGCCAACGTGTTGCTGAAATCTGCTGTTGAACAAACCAAACTCGACAGCATGGCACGTGATAAGTGGTTTGACTTAATACTCGATGATGAAGATGCACAATCTGAACTTGATCAAATTGCTGAACAGCACGCCGAAATAAAGGCCAACTTTGATACTAAGTTTGAAATAAAACGCCGTAAAATCACTCAAGGTGATGACCTTGCACCAGGTGTGCTTAAAATTGTTAAAGTTTACCTTGCAGTTAAACGTCATATTCAACCTGGTGATAAAATGGCGGGTCGTCATGGTAACAAAGGTGTTATCTCAACTATTAAACCTGTTGAAGATATGCCTTACGATGAAAATGGCACCCCGGTTGATATAGTACTCAACCCATTGGGTGTACCGTCGCGTATGAACATCGGTCAGGTGCTTGAGACTCACTTAGGTATGGCAGCAAGTGGCATAGGTGTGAAAATTGATCGAATGCTCAAAGAGCACGAAGAGATGGCCAAATTGCGCAGCTTCTTACAAGAAGTTTATAGCGCGGGACATTCTCACCAGTCGGTCGATTTAAGTACCTTCAGCGACGATGAAGTAACACGTTTAGCCGGCAATCTTCGCAAGGGTGTGCCTATGGCAACACCTGTATTTGAAGGTGCAAGTGAAGCGGAAATCAAGCATATGCTGACCTTAGCAGATATCCCTGAAAGCGGACAAATTACCCTGTTCGACGGTCGTACTGGTCGCGCATTTGAGCGTCCTGTGACTGTGGGCTATATGTATATGTTAAAACTGAACCATTTAGTAGACGATAAGATGCATGCCCGTTCTACCGGTTCATACAGCTTGGTTACACAGCAACCGTTAGGCGGTAAAGCACAGTTTGGTGGTCAACGTTTTGGTGAAATGGAAGTGTGGGCACTTGAAGCTTATGGTGCCGCCTACACCTTACAAGAAATGTTAACTGTTAAGTCTGATGACGTGAATGGCCGTACCAAAATGTATAAAAACATTGTGGATGGTGATCATCGTATGGAACCGGGCATGCCGGAATCTTTCAATGTATTGTTGAAAGAAATCCGCTCCTTAGGTATCAACATCGAACTAGAAGAGCAATAAGCGGCTCTTTGAGCTTTTAAACTGGATGGTGTAACACTTTCAATGCAAATGTTACACCTTTGCAATTGACTCCGCTGGGAGAGAAATGTGAAAGATTTATTAAAGTTTCTTAAGCAACAACACAAGACCGAAGAATTCGATAACATCCGAATTGGTCTTGCATCACCGGATATGATCCGTTCGTGGTCATTTGGTGAAGTGAAGAAACCAGAAACAATTAACTACCGTACTTTTAAACCAGAGCGTGACGGTTTGTTCTGTGCACGTATTTTTGGTCCTGTAAAAGATTACGAATGTTTATGTGGTAAATACAAGCGCCTTAAGCACCGTGGTGTAATTTGTGAAAAATGTGGGGTAGAAGTTACCCTGACTAAAGTACGTCGTGAACGTATGGGTCACATTGAATTGGCAAGTCCAGTTGCACATATTTGGTTCCTGAAATCATTGCCATCTCGTATTGGTTTAATGTTAGACATGACCTTACGTGATATTGAGCGTGTACTGTATTTTGAGTCATACGTGGTTTCAGAGCCAGGTATGACCACACTTGAGCGCAGTCAACTGCTGACCGAAGAAGAGTATTTGGACGCTTTGGAGGAGCATGGTGACGAGTTTGAAGCAAAAATGGGGGCTGAAGCAGTTTTTGAATTGCTTAAAGCACTAGACGTTGATGCTGATGTTGTTGCTATGCGTGAAGAGTTGCCTACCATCAACTCTGAAACCAAGCGTAAAAAAATCACTAAGCGTTTAAAATTATTAGAATCTTTTCAATTGTCAGGCAACAAACCTGAATGGATGATTTTAACAATATTACCAGTGTTACCACCTGATTTACGCCCATTAGTTCCACTTGATGGTGGGCGTTTTGCTACTTCTGATCTGAACGATTTATATCGTCGTGTTATCAACCGTAACAACCGTTTGAAGCGTCTTCTGGATCTTGCTGCTCCAGACATCATAGTACGTAACGAAAAACGTATGTTACAGGAAGCCGTTGATGCATTGCTTGATAATGGCAGACGTGGTCGTGCCATTACTGGCTCTAACAAACGTCCGCTAAAATCCTTGGCCGATATGATCAAAGGTAAGCAAGGTCGTTTCCGTCAGAACTTGTTAGGTAAACGCGTCGATTATTCAGGCCGTTCAGTGATTGTTGTTGGGCCTACATTGCGTTTACACCAATGTGGTTTACCTAAAAAAATGGCACTTGAATTATTCAAGCCATTTATTTATGGAAAATTAGAAGGTCGTGGTCTTGCTACTACTATCAAAGCCGCTAAAAAATTGGTCGAACGTGAAGATCCAGAAGTGTGGGATGTCTTAGACGAAGTTATTCGCGAACACCCAGTGTTACTGAACCGTGCACCAACACTTCACAGATTGGGTATTCAAGCATTTGAGCCGATCCTAATCGAAGGTAAAGCTATTCAGTTACACCCATTAGTGTGTGCTGCATACAACGCCGATTTTGACGGTGACCAAATGGCTGTGCACATTCCGTTGACGATTGAAGCTCAGCTTGAATCTCGCGCATTGATGATGTCGACCAATAACATCCTTTCACCCGCCAACGGTGAGCCAATTATTGTACCTTCACAGGATGTAGTAATGGGCTTGTACTATATGACGCGTGACCGCGTTAATGGTAAAGGCGAAGGCATGATGTTTACCAGCCCGCTCGAAGCTGAAAAAGCATACCGTACTGACACAGTAGAGTTACACGCGCGGGTTAAAGTGCGGATGACAGAATATGAAACTGATGCACAAGGTAACAAGGTTGAGAAAGTGACACTAACAGACACCACTGTTGGAAGAGCAATTTTCTCATCGGTTTTACCAAAAGGTATACCTTTCGAAATCATCAACAAAGCCATGGGCAAAAAGCAAATATCTAAGTTGTTGAATGCTTGTTACCGTACGCTAGGTTTGAAAGATACCGTTATTGCTGCTGACCAAATCATGTATACAGGTTTTCATTACGCGATGGTAGCTGGAGCATCTGTTGGTATAGATGATATGGTTATTCCTGATGCTAAAAAAGACATCATTGAAGATGCCGAAGCAGAAGTGCGTGAAATTCAAGAGCAATTCCAATCTGGTCTTGTTACTGCGGGTGAACGTTACAACAAGGTTATTGATATTTGGTCAAACGCCAACGAAAAAGTGGCCAAAGCTATGATGGATAACTTGTCGATTGAGACAGTTAAAAACCGCGATGGTGAAATGGAACAGCAGAAGTCTTTCAACTCCGTATTTATGATGGCTGAATCAGGTGCTCGTGGTAGCCCAGCTCAGATCCGTCAATTAGCGGGTATGCGTGGTCTGATGGCAAAGCCAGATGGCTCAATCATCGAAACGCCTATTACTGCGAATTTCCGTGAAGGTTTGAACGTACTCCAGTACTTCATCTCAACTCACGGCGCACGTAAAGGTTTGGCCGATACGGCTCTTAAGACTGCTAACTCGGGTTACTTGACAAGACGTTTGGTGGATGTTGCACAAGATTTGATCATCAACAACGATGATTGTGGAACGTTTGAAGGTGTTAAAATGACACCTCTAATCGAAGGTGGCGATGTTGTTGAACCGCTTCGCGAACGTGTATTAGGTCGTACTGTTGCCAAAGACGTGCTTAAACCAGGTACCAATGAGGTGTTGGTAGAACGTAACGTTTTACTAGATGAAGCCCTAGTGGACATGCTTGAAGTGAATTCAGTCGACCAAGTTTATGTGCGCTCTGTTATCACTTGTGAAAACGATTTTGGTGTATGTGCTAAGTGTTACGGCCGTGATTTGGCCCGTGGACACATGGTTGGTCATGGTGAGGCTGTAGGTGTTATTGCCGCTCAGTCAATTGGTGAACCTGGTACACAGCTAACGATGCGTACATTCCACATCGGTGGTGCGGCATCAAGAGCATCAGCTGAAAACAATGTGCAGTTAAAAACCACTGGTACCTTGAAGTTACATAACGCCAAATTTGTGCGTAACAGTGACGACAAAGTTGTGATCGTCTCGCGTTCAACTGAAATCACTATTATTGATGATCAAGGTCGTGAGAAAGAACGTTATAAAGTCCCTTATGGTGCAATTTTAACTGTAAATGATGGTGCTAAAGTATCATCAGGTGAAATTGTGGCAAATTGGGACCCACATTCACATCCAATCGTGACTGAACGCGCAGCAAAAATCAGCTTTGCCGATGTTGATGACAGTAATACTGAAATGCAGCAAGATGACCTAACAGGTCTGACGCGTATAGTTGTTAACGACTTGTCTAAAGCAAATGCGAAAGAGCCTAAGTTTATCCTTGAAAGCGAAGAATTTGGTTTGCAAGAGATACGATTACCAAGCTTTACTACTATCGAAGCAACTGATGGTATGTTGTCCAAGCCTGGTGATGTACTGGCGCGTATTCCACAAGAAAGTTCGAAAACTCGTGATATTACTGGTGGTCTTCCGCGAGTAGCTGATTTGTTTGAAGCACGTAAGCCTAAAGAGCCAGCCATTCTAGCTGAAGTATCGGGTATGATTGGTTATGGCAAAGAAACTAAAGGCAAAAAACGCTTAACGATTACACCTAAAGATGGCGATCATTACGAAGAGATGATCCCTAAATGGCGTAACCTCAACGTGTTTGAAGGTGAAAACGTTGAGAAAGGTGAAGTAATTGCCGACGGTGCTGAATCTCCACATGATATCTTACGTCTACGTGGTATCAGCGCAGTGTCTAATTATATCGTTAATGAAGTACAAGAAGTTTACCGTTTACAAGGCGTAAAAATTAACGATAAGCACATCGAAGTGGTTATTCGTCAAATGTTGCGTAAGTGTATGATCACTTATGCAGGTGACAGTAAGTTCTTAGAAGGCGAGCAAGTTGAAGTGTCCAACGTGAAAATCGCTAACCGTGAATTAGAAAGACAGGGGAAAATTCCTGCTGAGTACACTCCACAGTTATTGGGTATCACTAAAGCGTCTCTGTCTACTGAGTCATTTATCTCAGCGGCATCTTTCCAAGAAACAACCCGTGTGCTTACCGAAGCAGCCGTGCAAGGTAAAGAAGACGAGTTACGTGGCTTGAAAGAAAACGTTATTGTTGGTCGATTGATACCAGCCGGCACAGGGTTTACGCATCACCAAAAACGTTCAGCTAGAAAATTAGCAGAACTGCAGGAACGTGAAGAACCTTCTGTTTCTGCATCTGAAGCAGAATTGGCACTCACAGAAGCATTAAATGCTGAGGTAAGTGAAGCCCCTGCAGACGAGTAAATAAATGAGATCTATTAATGATCTTGATATTCAGGACTGTTAACTAAACGCTAGGGCTAGATCCCATAGAAAATACAGTTTAGTAGCAGTCCTACTTGACAGCTCATAGATTGATCATTAGACTTCCGCGACCCAAAATTGATGACTTTATGGTCAATCACTTTGGGCTCGCGGATTTTTCGCGTTTTACGCCCTCAAAAAAGGGCAATCAGTCGTAATTTTAATCAGGAGCTCGTTAATGGCAACAGTTAACCAGTTAGTGCGCAAGCCACGCAAACAACCTGCGACGAAGAGCAACGTCGCGGCTTTGCAAGCCTGCCCACAACGCCGTGGAGTATGTACCCGTGTATATACAACCACACCCAAAAAGCCGAACTCTGCACTACGTAAAGTATGCCGTGTTCGTTTAACCAACGGTTTTGAAGTATCGTCATATATCGGTGGTGAAGGTCACAACCTACAAGAACACAGTGTTGTTCTTATTCGTGGTGGTCGTGTCAAAGATCTACCAGGTGTACGTTATCACACAGTGCGCGGTACATTAGATTGTGCAGGCGTAAGTGAGCGCAGAGCCGGCCGTTCTAAATACGGTACCAAAAGGCCCAAGTCTTAACGGTTCTCCGTTAGTAAGGCCAAACTAAAGTATTAATTGAGTTTTGGGAATACCCTGAAATTTCTACGGAGAAATTAAAATGCCAAGAAGAAGAGTTGTAGGTCAACGCAAAATCCTACCTGATCCTAAGTTCGGATCAGAGTTACTAGCTAAATTTATGAATGTCGTTATGTTGGACGGCAAAAAATCGACTGCAGAAAAAATCGTTTACGGTGCACTGGACATTGTTGCTACTAAAGCTGACAAAGCACACCTAGAAGTATTTGAAGTGGCATTGGAAAACATTCGCCCTACAGTAGAGGTTAAATCTCGTCGTGTAGGTGGTTCTACTTATCAAGTTCCAGTAGAAGTACGTCCTGTGCGTAGAAATGCCCTAGGTATGCGTTGGTTAGTTGACGCTGCTCGTAAACGTGGTGAAAAATCAATGGCTCAACGCCTTGCAGCTGAAATGCTCGACGCTGCTGAAAACAAAGGTTCTGCGGTTAAAAAACGTGAAGACGTTCACCGTATGGCCGAAGCTAACAAAGCTTTCGCTCACTACCGCTGGTAATAAGAGAAAGATATGGCTCGTAAAACGCCCCTTGAACGTTATCGGAATATTGGTATTGTCGCCCATGTGGACGCGGGTAAAACCACAACCACTGAGCGTGTTCTGTTCTACACTGGCTTGTCTCACAAGATAGGTGAAGTGCATGATGGCGCAGCTGTTATGGACTGGATGGAACAAGAGCAAGAACGCGGCATAACTATCACATCGGCAGCGACGACCTGTTTTTGGTCGGGCATGGACAAACAATTCAACCAACATCGAATTAACATCATCGACACCCCTGGGCACGTGGACTTCACTATTGAAGTCGAGAGGTCTTTGCGTGTGCTGGACGGTGCTGTAGTGGTGTTTTGTGGTTCATCAGGTGTGGAGCCTCAATCTGAAACAGTTTGGCGTCAAGCTGATAAATACCAGGTTCCACGTGTGGTGTTTGTCAACAAGATGGACAGAGCTGGCGCAGATTTTGCGCGTGTAGTAAAACAAATCAAAACACGTTTGGGTGCCAATTGTGTGCCCATTCATCTAAATATCGGCGCCGAAGAGAACTTCAAAGGTGTGGTTGACCTGATTAAGATGAAAGCCATTAACTGGAATGAATCTGATCTAGGCATGACTTTTACTTATGAAGGTATCCCCACTGATTTGATAGACCAGGCACAACAGATGCGCACTGAGCTAGTCGAAGCAGCAGCGGAAGCTACTGATGATTTGATGGATAAATATTTGGAAGGCATGGAGCTTACCGAAGATGAAATAAAGTTTGGTTTACGCAAGCGCACACTTGCCAATGAAATAGTCTTAGCGACTTGTGGTTCAGCATTCAAAAATAAAGGTGTACAAGCTGTGCTTGATGCAGTGGTCGAGTATCTACCTGCACCTAGTGATGTGCCTGCTATAACAGGTGTATTGGACAACAAGGACGAAGCACAAGCAGAGCGTCCAGCAGATGATACTGCGCCTTTTGCTGCTTTGGCATTTAAAATTGCCACTGACCCCTTTGTTGGTACTCTAACCTTCTTCCGTTGTTATTCTGGTGTAGTTAACACCGGCGATGCTGTTTACAACTCCGTAAAAGGAAAGCGTGAGCGTTTTGGGCGTATTGTTCAAATGCATGCCAAGGATAGGGAAGAGCTTAAAGAAGTACGTGCTGGTGATATTGCCGCTGCGATTGGACTAAAAGATGTCACCACAGGTGATACTTTGTGTGATCCAAATAATGTGATCACATTAGAGCGCATGGAGTTCCCCGAACCTGTGATTTCAATTGCGGTTGAGCCGCGCTCTCTACCAGACCAAGAAAAAATGGGCATTGCGCTAGGAAAACTAGCGGCAGAAGACCCGTCTTTTAAGGTAAACACTGACGCAGAGTCTGGTCAAACTATTATATCAGGTATGGGTGAACTGCATCTGGATATCATTGTTGATCGCATGAAACGTGAGTTTAATGTTGAGTGTAATGTAGGTAAACCTCAGGTTGCCTATCGCGAAACCGTGCGCAATAAAGTCGATGTTGAAGGTAAGTTTGTGCGCCAATCAGGTGGTAGAGGTCAATTTGGACATGTCTGGTTGACTATCGAACCTAATGAGGAAGGTGCTGGATACCAATTTATCAACAAAATTGTAGGGGGGGCAATTCCAAAGGAATATATTCCTTCAGTTGATAAAGGTATCGAAGAACAAATGCAAAATGGTGTGGTAGCTGGATACCCAGTACTTGATGTCAAAGTGACCTTGTTTGACGGTTCCTATCATGATGTAGATTCATCCGAGATGGCGTTTAAAATCGCTGGTTCTATGGGGTTCAGAAAAGGGGCTGCAGAAGCAAATCCAGTTTTACTTGAGCCAACAATGAAAGTTGAAGTCACCACCCCTGAAGATTGGATGGGTGACGTAGTCGGCGACCTTAATAGGCGTCGTGGTATGATTGACGGTATGGAAGACGGTGTGGCAGGTATTAAAATAGTACATGCAAAAGTACCCCTGTCTGAAATGTTTGGCTACTCTACTGACTTGCGCAGTGCAACTCAGGGGCGAGCCTCATACTCAATGGAATTTTATAAATACTCAGAAGCGCCCAGTAATGTCACTAAAGTCATTACTGACGCGCGAAATTAAATTTTAATGAAGGTCTGATCCGAAACTCAAGATTGAGTTTGGATTTTTAACTTAGGAAACCAGTAAAATGGCAAAAGCAAAGTTTGAACGTACTAAACCGCATGTAAACGTCGGTACTATCGGCCACGTTGACCACGGTAAAACAACATTAACAGCCGCAATCACCACTGTATTGGCAAAAACTTACGG
>Ga0115103_1750411_pt1 | contig 11247 bp, 9 predicted proteins | sample MBTome_2_FD_89643 | JGI IMG/M metagenome (GOLD analysis project Ga0115103, IMG submission 89643) | Marine eukaryotic communities from Pacific Ocean to study complex ecological interactions - MBTS_5May14_M1_3um Metatranscriptome... | ecosystem: Environmental > Aquatic > Marine > Oceanic | place... | reverse complement strand
CTTGAATAGTGTAATTATTTCAAGCGGTTTGGGCTAAATCGATCAAACTAAGGTCGATTGGCAGCTAACTCTCATTTTAGCCAACGCGACGGGTAAAAAGTGAACGATAATAGACCAAAAAATCTCGACATAACGACCTTCAAATACCCTTTGCCAGCAATCACATCGTTGTTACATCGCATATCCGGTGCATTTATATTTATCGGCGTTGCTTTTATGTTGTATTTGCTGGAACTGTCACTGCAATCAGAATCTGGTTTTGCCTCGGTTCAAGAACTGCTCAGCAATGTCTTTATTAAGTTGCTTGCCTGGGCTGTGCTCTCCGGGCTGCTATATCACCTGATTGCTGGTATTAAACATTTGTTGATGGACCTAGGCTACGGAGAAACACTAAAAGGTGGATTTCTCGGTGCTTGCATAACTATCGCACTCTCAGCAGTAACAATCATCGTAGCAGGAGCCTGGATATGGTAACGAATGTAACAAATCTGGGGCGCTCTGGGCTTTACGATTGGGTAATACAGCGCTTCAGCGCCATCATCCTCGCCGCGTATACACTTTGCATATTGGCAAGTTTTGTCATGAATCCCGATATGGACTTTCAAAAATGGAGTTCCATTTTTGAAAGCAATAGCATGCGGATATTCAGCTTAATCACACTGGTGGCTTTATGTGCTCATGCCTGGATTGGTATGTGGACTATCTCCACTGATTATATGACACCGCTTCAACTTGGCAAGCGAGCCACATTTTTTCGTTTACTGTTTCAGGCAGGCTGCGTGCTATTAGTCGCGGTGTATCTGCTTTGGGGCATTCAGATTTTCTGGGGTAATTAGATGACGGGCATGCGCACACTATCTTTTGATGCAGTAATAGTCGGCGGAGGCGGAGCGGGTATGCGTGCCGCTTTGCAACTCGCTCAATCGGGTTACAACACAGCTGTGATCACTAAAGTATTTCCAACACGCTCACATACAGTTTCGGCGCAAGGCGGGATTACCTGTGCCATTGCAAGTTCTGATCCAAATGATGATTGGCGCTGGCATATGTATGACACAGTTAAAGGGTCTGACTATATTGGTGACCAAGACGCTATTGAGTACATGTGTAGTGAAGGGCCACAGACAGTTTTTGAACTGGAGCATATGGGGTTACCTTTTTCCCGTACAGAAAATGGCCGCATTTACCAGCGCCCATTTGGTGTTCAGTCGAAAGATTTCGGCAAAGGCGGTCAGGCTGCACGAACCTGTGCCGCAGCTGATAGAACCGGACATGCTTTATTGCATGCCTTGTATCAAGGCAATTTAAAGAATAACACGACATTTTTTAACGAATGGTATGCGACCGACCTGGTTAAGAATCAGGATGGTGCGATTGTCGGCGTTATTGCAATCTGTATCGAGACTGGCGAAACAGTCTTTGTTAAATCTAAGGCGACAGTTTTTGCGACTGGAGGGGCTGGTCGTATTTATGCCTCAACCACAAACGCACTTATCAATACTGGTGACGGTGTCGGCATGGCTTTGCGCGCAGGCTTCCCAGTACAAGACATTGAAATGTGGCAGTTCCATCCAACTGGCATTTATGGAGCTGGTACTCTGGTCACCGAAGGTTGCCGTGGTGAGGGTGGCTACTTGATTAATAAGGACGGTGAGCGTTTTATGGAACGCTATGCGCCTAACGCTAAAGACCTGGCGGGTCGTGATGTTGTTGCTCGTTCTATGGTATTGGAAATACTCGAGGGGCGTGGCTGTGGAGAGAACGGCGACCATGTCATGCTTAAGCTTGATCACCTGGGCGAAGAAGTGCTTAATTCCAAGCTACCAGGGATTCTTGAGTTGTCTCGAACATTTGCCCATGTAGACCCGGTAAAAGAGCCAATTCCTGTAGTGCCTACTTGTCATTATATGATGGGAGGTATCCCAACTAATGTGAATGGACAGGCCCTTACTCAAAACAGCAAAGGTGAAGATGAAGTGATTCCAGGCTTATTCGCTGTTGGTGAAGTTGCTTGCGTTTCAGTTCATGGTGCCAACCGTCTGGGGGGCAATAGCTTGCTGGACCTGGTTGTGTTTGGTCGTGCAGCCGGCAAACATATTGAAGAAATGTTGCAGCAGGGCATTGAACAACGTGAAGCCTCTGAAACTGATATTGAGCAGGCACAGAATAGATTATTGCGCCTGAATGAATCTAATTCGGGTGAGAGCGTAGCCTCCCTACGGGAAGAGCTACAGGCCATTATGCAGAATCATTTTGGTGTGTTTCGCCGCGGGGACTTCATGAAAGAGGGAATTGATAAGTTAGGCGCGTTGCGCAGTCGAATTGCTAATGCTCACCTTGAAGATAAGAGTCTTACTTTCAACACTGCACGTATCGAAGCGCTAGAGCTAGAAAACCTTTTTGAAGTAGCGGAAGCGACAGCTATTGCGGCAGAAACGAGAACGGAAAGTCGAGGAGCTCATGCTCGTGATGATTTTCGTGACCGTGATGATGAAAACTGGCTCTGTCATTCCATTTATTTCCCATCGGATAAGCGAGTTGGGAAGCGTGATGTGAACTTTTCGCCAAAAACGGTCGATACTTTTGAACCAAAAGTGCGCTCTTACTAGAGCAACTGTTTAGTAAGAGTGGTGAAAAGTAAAACCGAATACATAAAAAATAGAATCTATTAAAGAAGGTGAGCCGTGTTAGTTAGCATATATCGCTATAATCCAGATACCGACGACAAGCCGGTAATGAGAGATATCGAAGTACAATTGCCAGAAGGGAAAGACCTGATGGTTTTGGATGTGCTGGAGTTGGTAAAACAACAAGATTCGACTGTTGTTTATCGTCGATCCTGCAGAGAAGGTGTTTGTGGTTCAGACGGCATGAATATAAATGGCAATAATGGACTTGCTTGTATTACTCCCATGTCTGAGGCGGTTAAACCTGGCGGGAAATTAGTCTTGAGACCGCTTCCTGGCCTGCCAGTTATACGCGACCTTGTCGTCGACATGTCCGCGTTTTACAAGCAATATGAAAAGATTAAGCCCTATCTGATCAACGATTCGACTCCACCTGCTATTGAGCGACTACAGTCACCTGAAGATCGCGAAAAGTTAGACGGTCTTTATGAATGTATTCTTTGTGCTTGCTGTAGCACTAATTGTCCCTCATTTTGGTGGAACCCGGATAAATTTATTGGTCCGGCAGGACTGTTGCAAGCTTACCGGTTTCTAGCTGATAGCAGAGACACGGCAAATGCTGAGAGGCTTGCTGATTTGGATGATCCTTTTAGTGTGTTTCGCTGCCGTGGCATTATGAACTGTGTGGCAGTGTGTCCTAAAGGATTAAACCCGACTCGTGCGATTGGGCATATACGCTCTATGTTGATCCAGCAAGGGACTTAATTGGCTTTGCTTGGCTCGAAAGTTTACTGAATAGTCTTGATATTAGTATTGCCGTGTTGGAGTGATACTAAGAGGAAGTAGTATGCAAGACAGCTTGTTAGAAATAATGAAAAGTACCGGGCATTTATCCGGTAGTAATGCAGCTTACGTGGAAGAGCTGTATGAGAACTATTTGGCCGACCCAGACTCAGTAGCGGTAGAGTGGAAGGATTTTTTCCAATCTTTACCTAATGCAAACGGTAATGCGGATATATCTCATTCCACTATAGAAAGTCAGTTCAAAGCACTAGGCAAAGTCAGTCGCTACACGCCATTACTTAGCAATGATGCAGTAGTCCATTCCGAGCACGAGAGTAAACAAGTTCAGGTAATGCTTCTGATTAGCTCCTACCGCGTTCGCGGTCACCAAAAAGCTAAGCTTGACCCATTGTCTCTTATGTACCGAGAGAGAGTTCCAGATCTGGAGCTAGAGTTTCACGAACTGTCACCGCTTGATTATTCGACGATATTTCAAACCGGCTCTCTCTTCATTAGCAAGGAAATGGCGCCACTTCGTGAAATAGTTGACACGCTAGAGAGGATTTATTGTAACTCTATTGGTTATGAGTTCATGCATATCGTAAACCTCGAAGAAAAGCAGTGGATTCAGCAGCGAATAGAGAGTAACGATGGTTTTCCAGTGTTCGAGAATGACGTCAAGCGTCATCTTTTGGAAAGGTTGTCAGCAGCGGAAGGTTTAGAGAAGCATCTTGACTCTAAATATCCAGGCACAAAGCGTTTTGGTTTAGAGGGTGGAGAAAGCCTTATTCCAGCGCTCGATGAATTGGTGCAAAGGGCAGGTAAATACGGAGCCAAGGAAATAGTGCTTGGCATGGCTCACCGCGGACGACTTAATGTCCTAGTGAATTTGCTTGGTAAGAATCCAGCAGATTTATTCGATGAATTTGAAGGCAAGGCAACTTACGAAAGCTCGGGAGATGTTAAATACCACCAAGGCTTTTCATCCAACATCATGACTGCCGGTGGCGAAGTACACATGGCAATGGCCTTCAACCCTTCCCATTTAGAAATTGTTGCGCCGGTAGTTGAAGGCTCTGTGCGAGCAAGGCAGTCCCGTCGTAACGATAAAGAAGGGCACTTGGTGCTTCCTATCATCATTCATGGTGATGCGGCTTTTGCAGGTCAGGGAGTGGTCATGGAGACTTTTCAGATGTCTCAGACCAGAGCTTACAAGACTGGCGGTACCGTACACATTATTATCAACAATCAGGTCGGTTTTACCACAAGTCGTCAGGACGATGCCCGCTCGACTGAATACTGTACAGATGTTGCCAGGATGATTCAGGCACCCATTTTACATGTTAATGCAGATGACCCTGAAGCCGTGTTATTTGTAACCCAGCTTGCTCTGGATTTTCGTTACAAATTTCAAAAGGACGTTGTAATAGATCTTATTTGTTATCGCCGCCGGGGACATAATGAGACGGATGAGCCTTCGGGTACTCAGCCGCTTATGTACTCTGCAATCAAGCAACATAAACCCACTCGAGTCTTGTATGCTGAAAAGTTGGCTCGTGAAAGCGTGGTGAGTGCTGCAGAGTCTGATGCTATAAACAAGAACTATCGTACGGTCTTGGATGCTGGCGAACACGTTGCTAAAAGCTTAGTTAAAGAGCCATCTATTGAGCTATTCGTCGACTGGAGTCCTTATCTAGGTCACGACTGGAGCCCACATTATAATACGGCAATGCCACTGAAGAATTTGCAGGCAATAGCCAAAAAACTGGCCGAGATTCCTAAAGATTTTTCTTTGCAGCGGCAGGTTAAGCGGGTTATCGACGATAGGGCGAAAATGGCCGCCGGCGATATCCCTGTGGATTGGGGCTTTGCTGAAACATTGGCTTATGCAACCATACTAACTAGTGGAAATAAGATTCGCATTACTGGGCAAGATGTGGGACGTGGCACTTTTTCTCATCGCCATGCTGTTTTGTTCGACCAGGCAACAGGCAATACACATATTCCACTGCAGCATTTATTGGAAGACCAAGAGAACTTCAGCATATATGACTCCTTATTATCTGAAGCCGCTGTGTTGGCTTTTGAATACGGTTATGCCACAACAACGCCTAATGCTTTAATTGTCTGGGAAGCACAGTTTGGTGACTTTGCAAATTCAGCTCAGGTCGTTATAGACCAATTCATCACCAGTGGTGAAAACAAATGGCAGCGTCTTTGTGGTTTAACTTTATTGCTTCCTCATGGATATGAAGGACAGGGGCCTGAACATTCGTCTGCAAGGCTAGAGCGCTTCTTGCAACTCAGTGCAGAGCACAATATCCAGGTTTGTTTACCTACCACTTCCGCGCAAGTTTTCCATATGTTGAGAAAGCAAGTGCTGTGTCCTCTTCGCAAGCCTCTGGTTGTTATGTCGCCGAAGAGTTTACTGCGGCATAAAGAAACAGTGTCGACTTTACGGGAAATGGCGGAAGGCAGTTTTCAGGTCGTACTTGATGAGACTGACGAGCTAGAGCCCGAGAATATAAGGAAACTCATCGTCTGTAGCGGCAAGGTCTATTATGACCTTCGGGCTGAAAGGCGAGAACGAGGAATAAATGATATAGCTATTGTCCGGTTGGAGCAGCTGTATCCTTTTCCTCAGGAAGATTTCGAGAAATGCTTAAGGCAGTACAAGAATCTGGTTTCTGTAGTGTGGTGCCAGGAAGAGCCAATGAATCAAGGCGCCTGGTATTCTAGCCAACACCATTTAAGACGCCCCATTCAAGAATTCTTTCCAGATGTGTATTTAGAATACGTAGGGCGTGAAGCATCTGCGGCTGCGGCTGCGGGTTACCCAGCGCTTCACCTCAAGCAACAGAAACAATTTATTGACCAAGCATTAAGCTAGAGCCTTTGAAGGACTTAGCAAGGAATAATTATGACTATTGAAATTAAGGCCCCGACACTTCCTGAATCGGTACCCGATGGGACGATAGCTAACTGGTACAAAAGTGTAGGAGATACTGTAGCCAGAGATGAGCTGCTGGTAGATATTGAAACCGACAAGGTGGTTATTGAAGTTGTATCACCTACTGACGGTACGCTTCAGGAAATTCTGAAAGATACTGGCGATACTATTGTTAGCAACCAAGCTATCGGCAGCGTATTAGCCGGGGAAGCGGCTGCGCCAGCCCAGTCAAATACTGAAGCAGAGCCTACAAAGGAGCCGCAAAGCAATGCAGCGCCAGCAGCTGGTAGTGCTGAGCTGATGATAAGTCCCGCGGCGAAAAAGCTTATTGAAGAAAATAAATTGGACAGTGCTGCAATAGCAGGCAGTGGCAAAGATGGTCGGGTTACAAAAGAAGATGTGCTGCGTAGTCTTGATGGTAGCTCTACCCCAAACACCAATGTGACAGTGCCTAGCATTGGGACATCTGAAGAGGGGCGTTTGGAAGAACGTGTTCCTATGAGCAGGCTTCGGGCAAAAGTGGCAGAACGCTTATTACAGGCCACTCAGACAACAGCGATGCTAACGACTTTTAATGAAGTGAACATGCAGCCTGTTATGGAAATTCGAAATCGATACAAAAAAGAATTTGAAAAAACTCATGACGGTGTTCGCTTAGGTTTTATGTCATTTTTCGTACGTGCCTGTACTGAAGCGCTAAAACGCTATCCAGCTGTGAATGCATCTATTGATGGCTCAGATATCATCTATCATGGTTATCAGGATATAGGTGTTGCTGTTTCTTCTCCGCGCGGCTTAGTCGTTCCTGTTTTGCGTAATTCTGACAGCATGGGCTTGGCTCAGGTTGAGAAAGAAATTCGACAGTTTGGGGAAAAAGCTAGAGACGGAAAGTTGGCCATTGAAGAGATGTTAGGCGGTACTTTTACTATCTCTAATGGTGGTGTTTTCGGTTCTTTGGTTTCAACACCAATACTGAATCCTCCGCAAACAGCAATTTTGGGTATGCATAAAATTCAGGAGCGACCTATGGCAGTTTCTGGTGAAGTAAAGATACTACCAATGATGTACCTGGCACTTTCCTATGATCACCGAATGATCGACGGAAAGGAAGCTGTGCAATTCCTAGTCACAGTTAAAGAATTGCTAGAAGATCCAACACGCCTTTTACTGGAAATATAGATTGATAATATAGCGCGCTATGCCGTTGCTTAACACGAATAATCTGTTCAACAGTTTTGAGAAAAATTATGAGAAAAGAATATGATGTTGTGGTTATTGGGTCCGGACCTGCCGGCTATGTTGCAGCAATTCGTTGCGCGCAATTAGGGTTTAAGACTGCTTGTATTGAAAAGTGGCTGAACAAAGACAATAAAACTGTCTACGGTGGCACTTGCCTCAATGTTGGCTGTATCCCTTCTAAGGCATTGCTGGATAGTTCTCATAAATATGTAGAGGCACAGAACCATTTCTCCACACATGGTATAAGTGTTGGAAAAGTGGCCATGGATGTCCCCGCCATGATTGGTCGAAAGGATAAAGTGGTTGATCAGCTAACTTCGGGCATTAAAGGTTTGTTTGCTGCGAATAAAGTTGATGGCATTGCTGGTACAGGAAAAGTAGTTGCTGCAAATACAGTTGTGGTCTCAGACCAGGAAGGCAAGCAAGAAGAGTTATCTGCTAAGCATATTATTATCGCTGCTGGCTCTGTACCAATCGATATTCCTCCTACTCCGATAGACCAAAAAACCATAGTTGACTCAACTGGTGCTTTAGAATTTCAAGAAGTACCAAAGCGTCTAGGCGTTATTGGTGCTGGTGTTATTGGGCTAGAACTTGGCAGTGTCTGGGCTAGGCTCGGCGCAAAAGTTACTGTGCTAGAAGCTTTGGAAGATTTTTTACCTGTTGTTGATCGCCAGATAGCAAAAGAGTCCATGAAGATTCTTAGCAAGCAAGGGCTGGATATCAAAATGGGTGGGCGTGTTACTGGCAGCAAGTTAAGTAAAGGCGCCAAACAGACAGTTACTGTCGAATACACTGACAAAGATGGCGAGCAAAAAGCAACTTTCGATAAGTTGATTGTTGCTGTAGGGCGTCGGCCACTTACTGAAAACCTCCTAGACCAGTCGGTGGGAGTAGAACTTGATGAGCGCGGTTTTATTAAAGTTAATGAGCAATGTGCAACTAGCATCCCGTCTATTTACGCAGTTGGAGATGCGGTGCGCGGGCCTATGTTGGCCCATAAGGCAATGGAAGAAGGTGTTATGGTTGCTGAGCGACTTGCAGATAAGAAAACCCAAGTCAATTATGACCTTGTACCTTCAGTCATCTATACCCACCCTGAAATTGCCTGGGTAGGTAAAAATGAAGAAGAATTAAAGGAAGAGGGTGTCGAAGTCAATATTGGGGTATTCCCATTCGTGGCTAGTGGCAGAGCACTTGCGGCTAATGATGCTGAGGGCATGGTTAAATTAATCGCTGACGCAAAAACGGATCGTATATTAGGCTGCCACATAGTCGGTAACGGTGCTGCCGATTTGTTGCAGCAAATTGTTATTGCAATGGAATTTAGTGCCAGCGCGGAAGATATTGGTCTGACCATGTTTTCTCATCCCTCCTTATCTGAAGCTGTGCACGAAGCAGCTCTGGCGGCGAATGGCCACGCAATTCATATTGGTAATCGCAAACGACGCAAATAAGTAATACACAGTAGCTAAGAAGCAATATATAGACGGAGATTAAATGAACTTACACGAATATCAGGCAAAGCAATTATTTGCCGACTACGGACTGCCTGTTTCGGCGGGTATAGCCGTTGACACCGCTGAAGATGCTGCAGCTGCCGCAACTAAAATAGGTGGCAACAAATGGGTGGTCAAAGCTCAAGTGCATGCGGGCGGAAGAGTTAAGGCCGGTGGAGTTAAGTTGGTAGATAAGCCAGAAGAGGCCCAAGCATTTGCTGCACAGTGGTTGGGAAAAAACATGGTGACCTATCAAACGGACGCCAAAGGTCAGCCTGTTACAAAAATTCTAGTAGAAACTTGTACTGATATAGCGCAGGAACTCTACCTGGGCGCGGTAGTTGATCGCTCTACTCGTCGAATAGTTTTCATGGCATCCGTTGAGGGTGGTGTGGAGATTGAAAAAGTAGCGGCAGAAACACCTGAGAAGATATTGAAAGCAACCATTGATCCTCTTACTGGACCTCAACCCTATCAAGCTCGAGACCTAGCTTTCCGATTGGGTTTAGAGGGCGCTCAGATAAAACAATTTACGAATCTCTTTCTAGGGCTTGCAAAATTGTTTCAAGAGAAAGATCTCGCATTATTAGAAATTAACCCGCTGGTGATAACAGAAGAAGGTAATTTGCATTGCCTCGACGGCAAAATCAATATTGATGGTAATGCTCTTTATAGACAAGCGGGTTTGCGTGAAATGCATGACCCAAGCCAGGAAGATGAACGTGAAGCACAAGCCGCTGAGTGGGAACTCAATTATGTGGCTTTAGATGGCAACATCGGCTGCATGGTTAATGGTGCTGGTTTAGCAATGGGTACTATGGATATAGTCCAGCTACACGGTGGCAGTCCTGCTAATTTTCTCGATGTGGGAGGAGGGGCTACTAAAGAACGAGTAACCGAAGCTTTCAAAATAATTTTGTCGGATGACAACGTTGCGGCGGTATTGGTTAATATTTTTGGCGGTATTGTTCGTTGTGATTTGATTGCGGAAGGTGTTATTGGCGCTGTAAATGAAGTTGGCGTTGAAGTACCTGTTGTTGTTAGGTTGGAAGGAAATAATTCAGAACTTGGCAGAGAAGTTTTAGAAAACAGCGGACTCAATATTATAGCCGCTAGTAGTCTATCTGACGCTGCAGAAAAAGTTGTCACTGCGGCGGGAGGTGCATAATGAGCATTCTAATAAACAAAGACACAAAAGTTATATGTCAGGGCTTTACTGGTGCACAAGGCACTTTTCATTCGGAGCAGGCAATTGAGTATGGTACGAATATGGTCGGTGGTGTAACACCGGGAAAAGGCGGCCAGGTTCATTTAAATCTGCCGGTATTCAATACGGTACAAGAAGCCTGTGATAAAACTGGCGCTGATGCATCTGTCATCTATGTACCTGCACCGTTTTGTAAAGATTCAATTCTTGAGGCTGCAAACTCTGGCATCAAGTTGATCGTTTGTATCACCGAAGGCATTCCTACTTTGGATATGCTCGTCGCTAAGGAAAAATGTGACCAATTGGGTGTGCGCCTTATCGGTCCAAACTGCCCAGGAGTTATTACTCCGGGCGAGTGTAAAATTGGCATCATGCCTGGCCACATACACCTGCCTGGTAAAGTAGGGATTGTTTCTCGTTCAGGCACGCTTACTTATGAAGCTGTAAAACAAACTACTGATCATGGCTTTGGTCAGTCATCTTGTGTCGGAATTGGTGGAGACCCAATTCCTGGCTCAAACTTTATTGACATCTTGTCTATGTTCCAAGAAGACGAGCAGACCGAAGCCATTGTAATGATTGGTGAAATCGGAGGTACAGCTGAAGAAGAAGCTGCAGCCTACATTAAAGCTAATGTAACTAAGCCGGTGGTTGCCTATATTGCCGGTGTAACAGCTCCTCCTGGGAAACGAATGGGGCACGCTGGAGCCATTATTTCCGGTGGTAAAGGCACTGCGGACGAAAAATTCGAAGCTCTGCAAGACGCCGGGGTGAAAACTGTTAGAAGCCTTGCTGAAATCGGTAACGCTCTTCGAGAAGTAACGTCCTGGTAACAATTCTTTCAGCATTTTTTGCTGTACTTTTTTCATTTTTTCCTATTCAGTTTATCACAGACATTGCGCTTAACTTTTCTGCTTGAAAGGTTCTAAAAGCGCGATGTTG
>Ga0115103_1421385_pt1 | contig 11254 bp, 7 predicted proteins | sample MBTome_2_FD_89643 | JGI IMG/M metagenome (GOLD analysis project Ga0115103, IMG submission 89643) | Marine eukaryotic communities from Pacific Ocean to study complex ecological interactions - MBTS_5May14_M1_3um Metatranscriptome... | ecosystem: Environmental > Aquatic > Marine > Oceanic | place... | reverse complement strand
GGCTGTTTATAAAGCCTTAAATTGTTCCTGCAAACGCGCAGTCGACATTTGCTTTATTAAGCGTCGTCGTCTCCGGCGTTTAAGGCTTCAGCAAGTTGCGCTTGAGCTTCATCAGCAGATACTGAAATCGCTTCTTCGTCTCTTAGCGCGGCTTTACGAGCAGAACGTTTCTGATGATACGCAAAACCAGTACCAGCTGGAATTAAGCGACCAACAATAACGTTCTCTTTAAGGCCACGTAAGTCATCTTCTTTACCTTGAACCGCAGCTTCTGTTAGCACGCGAGTCGTTTCTTGGAAAGATGCCGCAGAAATAAATGATTCTGTCGACAACGATGCCTTAGTAATACCTAGCAACTGAATTTCGTAAGTTGCTGGGATCTTGCCTTGTTTCTCAAGCTCACGGTTAGCAATTTTCACTTGTGAAACTTCAGTTTGCTCGCCTGCGAGTAAGTTAGTATCACCAGCATTGGTAATCATACACTTACGTAGCATTTGTCTGATAACAACTTCAATGTGCTTATCGTTAATTTTTACACCTTGCAAGCGGTAAACTTCTTGTACTTCGTTAACTATATAGTTAGCAACCGCACTTACGCCGCGTAAACGTAAAATATCATGTGGAGACTCAGGTCCGTCCGATACAACTTCACCTTTCTCTACAGATTCACCTTCAAACACGTTAAGTTGACGCCATTTCTGGATCATCTCTTCGTAAGCACCATTTGCGTTCAAGTCAACAGTAAGCTTCTGCTTGCTATCTGGCTTCGGCGTAATATTTAAGCGCTTTTTGCCTTTGGTTTCTTTACCAAAGCCAATAACACCTGAAATTTCTGCCAATATAGCAGGCTCTTTCGGCTTACGAGCTTCAAACAAGTCAGCAACACGTGGTAAACCACCGGTAATATCACGAGTTTTCGAACTCTCCTGTGGAATTCTAGCAAGTACATCACCTTCGCTCGCTGTTTTCCCATCAATAGCTTCAATGGTAGTAAAGCTTGGTAAGCGAATTTCTTGTAATGCGCCGCCTTCACTTTCAAGAATAAGTTTCGGCTCTTTTGCATTGGCTTTAGACAAATCTTTAACCACAACACGAGCAATACCCGTAAGTTCGTCTTGTTGTGTTTCAGTATTAGTGTCGTCAATGTCGGCAAACGTAATTTTAGACTCACGCTCAGTCACGATTGGGTGACTATGCGGGTCCCAAGCAGCAACAATATCGCCCGACGTAATGGCTGCGCCATCGTCTACAGATAATATTGAACCATAAGGTACTTTATAACGCTCTTTCTCACGACCTTGACCATCAATTACAGTCAATTCAGTAGAACGAGACACTATTACGAGTTTATTATCGGTATTACGTACCGACTTAGCATTATGCAACTTCAAAGTACCCGTAGTTTTCACTTGTACATTGTTTTCTGCAGACGCTCTCGATGCTGCTCCACCAATGTGGAAAGTACGCATAGTAAGCTGTGTTCCTGGCTCACCAATTGATTGTGCTGCAATAACACCAACAGATTCACCTGAACCAACCATGTGTCCACGAGCAAGGTCACGACCGTAACACTTAGCACAAACACCGTGATCATTGTCACACGTGATAACAGAGCGAACTATAATTTCGTCTACCGAGTTAGCTTCAAGCATATCTACTAAGTGCTCGTCTAATAGAACATTACGCTCTACTAACACAACCGTTTTAGTACCAGGCTTAATTACATCTACGGCAACAACACGACCAAGTACGCGTTCACGCAATGGTTCTACCACGTCACCACCTTCAATAAGCGGCTTCATGATTACACCTTCAAAAGTGCCACAATCGTCATTGGTGATAACCAAATCTTGTGCAACATCTACTAATCGGCGTGTTAAGTAACCAGAGTTTGCTGTTTTAAGTGCCGTATCGGCCAAGCCTTTACGTGCTCCGTGAGTCGATATAAAGTACTGTTGTACGTTTAGACCTTCACGGAAGTTAGCAATAATTGGGGTTTCGATGATTGAACCATCTGGCTTAGCCATTAGTCCACGCATACCCGCTAGCTGACGTATTTGCGCCGGGCTACCACGAGCGCCAGAATCGGCCATCATGTAAACAGAGTTAAACGATTGCTGCTGTTCTTCTTCGCTGTCTCTATTGATAACAGTTTCTACTTTCAAGTTATCCATCATGGCTTTTGCCACTTCGTCATTGGCTCGAGACCAAATATCGATAACTTTGTTATAGCGTTCACCAGCAGTTACTAGACCAGAGTTAAACTGTTCTTGAATTTCGATTACTTCAGCTTCTGCCGCGGCAACTAATTCTTTCTTAGCTTCTGGAATAACCATGTCATCTATACCAACAGATGCACCCGCAATCATTGCGTAGTGGAAACCGGTATACATTATTTGGTCAGCTGCAATAACAGTATCTTTCAAACCAAGCGTACGGTAGCAAGCGTTCAATAATTTTGAAATCTGCTTTTTACCCATCGCAATGTTGATGATTTCGAAAGGCAAACCTTTAGGTAACATTAACGAGAAAATAGCGCGCCCAACCGTAGTATCGGTTAAGGTGACTTTTTCAACTTTAGTACCATCTTCAGCAACGTCATATTCAGTAATACGAACTTTTACACGGGCATGCAATTCAGCATGCTCGGTGCGATAGGCTTTTTCAGCTTCGTGAGGACTGGTAAATACCATGCCTTCACCTTTACCATTTACGCGATCACGCGTTAGGTAATACAAACCTAAAACAACATCCTGTGAAGGAACGATGATAGGTTCGCCGTTAGCCGGTGACAATATGTTGTTCGTAGACATCATCAACGCACGTGATTCAAGCTGTGCTTCAATAGTTAATGGTACGTGAACCGCCATTTGGTCACCATCGAAGTCGGCGTTGTAGGCCGCACATACTAATGGGTGTAACTGAATCGCTTTACCTTCAATTAGAATCGGCTCAAATGCTTGAATACCAAGTCTGTGAAGAGTAGGTGCACGGTTAAGTAACACTGGATGTTCACGAATAACTTCGTCTAAAACATCCCATACTTCCGGCGCTTCACGTTCAACTAATTTCTTAGCTGCTTTAATAGTTGTTGCTAAGCCACGGCCTTCTAATTTGCCATAAATAAACGGTTTGAATAACTCAAGAGCCATTTTCTTAGGTAAACCACACTGGTGTAAACGCAGTGTTGGACCAACGGTAATTACAGAACGGCCAGAGTAGTCAACACGCTTACCAAGTAAGTTTTGACGGAAACGACCTTGCTTACCTTTGATCATATCAGCAAGTGACTTAAGTGGGCGTTTGTTAGAACCAGTAATAGCTCTACCACGTCGACCATTGTCTAATAGTGCATCTACCGCTTCTTGTAGCATACGTTTTTCGTTGCGTACAATAATGTCTGGAGCAGCTAAATCTAATAAGCGCTTTAAACGGTTATTACGGTTAATTACACGACGATATAAATCGTTCAAATCGGACGTTGCAAACCGTCCGCCATCTAGTGGTACTAGTGGGCGTAATTCTGGTGGTAATACCGGCAATATAGTTAAAATCATCCACTCTGGCTTGTTACCAGACTGCTGGAAAGATTCTAATAGTTTCAAGCGTTTAGTGATTTTCTTGCGCTTAGTTTCAGAAGTTACGCTAGGTAACTCTTCGCGCATAGTAGCTACATCGGCATCTACATCTAGTACTTTCAGCAATTCAAATACTGCTTCAGCACCCATTTTTGCTTCAAACTCGTCGCCATGCTCTTCTAGTGAATCAAGGTATTCTTCTTCATTTAATAAGCTACCTTGTACTAGCTCGGTCATGCCCGGCTCAGTGACAACATATGATTCAAAATAAAGTACACGCTCAATATCACGTAAGGTCATATCTAACATTAGGCCAATTCTTGACGGTAATGATTTTAAGAACCAAATATGTGCCACTGGGCTAGCAAGGTCAATGTGACCCATGCGCTCGCGGCGTACTTTAGTTAAGGTAACTTCAACGCCACATTTTTCACAAATAACACCACGGTGCTTTAAGCGCTTATATTTTCCACATAAACATTCGTAGTCTTTTACTGGACCGAAAATTCGTGCACAAAATAAACCATCACGTTCTGGTTTGAACGTACGGTAGTTAATCGTTTCAGGTTTTTTAACTTCACCAAATGACCAAGAACGAATCTGATCAGGTGATGCAAGACCAATTTTGATGTTATCAAATTCTTCAGTCTTGTTTTGTTGTTTAATAAACTTTAATAAGTCTTTCACATTTCTCTCCCAACGGAGTTTTTATTACCAGCCCATGTTAGCTAACCATATGGCCAACTAACTGGGCTAATTTGCAGATTTGCTAGGCTTTTTCAAGCACTTGTTAGCGTAGCCTACTGTTCTTCAAGTTCTATGTTAATACCCAACGAACGGATTTCTTTCAACAATACGTTGAATGACTCTGGCATGCCAGGCTCCATTCTATGGTCACCGTCAACAATGTTTTTATACATTTTGGTTCGGCCATTAACATCATCAGATTTAACTGTAAGCATTTCTTGCAAGGTGTAAGCAGCACCATAAGCTTCTAGTGCCCATACTTCCATCTCTCCGAAGCGCTGACCACCAAATTGTGCTTTACCACCAAGCGGCTGCTGTGTAACAAGACTGTAAGAACCTGTAGAACGAGCGTGCATTTTATCGTCTACTAAGTGGTTCAGTTTCAGCATGTACATGTAGCCAACCGTAACTGGACGTTCAAAAGAACGACCTGTGCGGCCATCAAACAATGTGATTTGACCTGACTCTGGAATATCAGCAAGCTTCAACATTTCTTTAATTTCGCCTTCGTTGGCTCCATCAAATACTGGTGTTGCTACTGGTACACCTTTACGTAAGTTTCCAGCTAAACGCTTTACTTCGTCGTCGGTGAAATCATCAATATTAACTGCTTGATGAGACTTACCTAAACTGTATATTTCTTGTAGGAACACACGTAACTTAGCCACTTCTTGTTGCTCTTTGATCATACGATCAATCTTCACGCCTAAACCATGTGCGGCCATACCCAAGTGAGTTTCCAGGATTTGTCCGATGTTCATACGTGAAGGTACGCCAAGCGGGTTAAGTACGATATCTACTGGCGTTCCATCAGCATCATAAGGCATATCTTCTACCGGTTGAATCGCAGAAATAACACCTTTGTTTCCGTGACGACCAGCCATTTTATCACCTGGCTGAATGCTACGTTTAACGGCTAAGTACACTTTTACAATTTTCAATACGCCAGGCGCTAAATCATCACCTTGGGTGATTTTACGACGCTTGGTTTCGAACTTCTTATCGAAGTCATTCTTTATTTCAGAAAACTGTTCTGCGTTTTGGTCTAGTTCAGTTTGTGCATCTTCATCTTTAAGAGCAATGTCGAACCATTTTTCACGCGGTAAACCATCAAGTTTAGCTTGATCAATTCCAGACTTAAGCAACAAAGCATGTGCACGTGCAAAAATACCGTCGGCAAGAATACTAAATTCGTCACCTAAATCTTTTTTCACTTCACGAAGTTGCATGTCTTCAATTTCTAGCGCACGCTTATCTTTTTCTACACCATCACGTGTGAAAACTTGTACGTCAATTACCGTACCCGTTACCGAGTTTGGTACACGCAATGAAGTATCTTTTACGTCTGACGCTTTTTCACCGAATATGGCTCTTAGCAGTTTTTCTTCTGGTGTAAGCTGTGTTTCGCCTTTTGGCGTTACTTTACCTACTAATATATCGCCGCCTTTAACTTCAGCACCAATATAAACAACACCAGATTCATCCAATTTACCTAATGCAGATTCACCTACGTTTGGAATATCACCACTAATCTCTTCTGGACCAAGCTTCGTATCGCGAGCAATACAGCTTAATTCTTGAATATGAATAGTAGTGAATCTATCCTCTTCTGCTACACGCTCAGAAATAAGAATTGAATCTTCGAAGTTATAACCATTCCAAGGCATAAAGGCGATACGCATGTTTTGACCAAGAGCCAAATCACCGAAATCGGTAGATGGACCATCGGCAAGCACGTCACCAAGCACTACAGGTTCGCCAACATTACATGTTGGACGTTGGTTAATACATGTGTTTTGGTTAGAACGCGTATATTTAGTTAAGTTGTAAATGTCGATACCGGCTTCGCCAGGCGTCAATTCGTTATCGTTTACTTTTACAACAATACGAGACGCATCTACATAATCAACTGTACCACCGCGTTTAGCTACCACAGTCACGCCAGAGTCAACCGCTACGATTTTCTCCATACCAGTTCCCACTAGTGGCTTGTCTGCCCTAAGCGTTGGTACTGCTTGACGTTGCATGTTCGAGCCCATCAATGCGCGGTTAGCATCATCGTGTTCAAGGAACGGGATAATACTGGCAGCAATTGACACTATTTGTTGTGGTGAAACGTCCATGTAAGAAATATCTTCTTTTTGGACAAGTATGTTTTCACCACGTTGACGACAAGCAATTAGGTCGTCAACAAGTTTGTTTTTGTCATCAAGTGTTACGTTTGCCTGAGCAATTGCATACTGACCTTCTTCAATTGCCGACAAATATTCGATATCGTCGGTAACCGAGCCCTTAATAACTTTACGATATGGTGTTTCTAAGAAACCAAAATCGTTTGTTCTTGCGAAGCTTGAAAGCGAGTTGATCAAACCAATGTTTGGACCTTCAGGCGTTTCAATTGGACATACACGACCATAGTGAGTCGGATGTACATCTCGTACTTCAAAACCAGCACGTTCACGAGTTAAACCACCCGGGCCTAATGCAGAAATACGACGCTTGTGCGTGACTTCTGAAAGCGGGTTATTCTGATCCATAAACTGCGACAATTGGCTTGAACCGAAGAACTCTTTAACCGCTGCCGAAATTGGCTTCGCATTAATAAGATCTTGCGGCATAATTGCGTCAAGGTCACCTAGTGATAAGCGCTCTTTTACAGCACGCTCTACTCTAACTAAACCAACACGGAATTGGTTTTCAGCCATTTCACCAACAGAACGGATTCTGCGGTTACCTAAGTGATCGATATCATCAACTTCATCTTTACCATCACGGATAGTAATAAGTTGTTGCATTACCGCAATAATATCTTCTTTTCCTAGAATGCCAGGACCTGTAGGCTCATCACGACCTAAACGACGGTTGAACTTCATACGTCCCACAGCCGACAAGTCATATCTATCTACAGAGAAGAACAAGTTATCAAACAAGTTCTCTGCAGCGTCTTTAGTTGGCGGCTCGCCCGGACGCATCATGCGATAAATTTCAACCAATGCTTCTAAACGATTGTTAGATGGGTCAACATTTACCGTGTCAGAAATATAAGAACCATGATCAAGCTCGTTGATATAAAGTGTGTTAAACACTTTTATACCCGCTGCTTTTAAAGAAAGTAGTAATTCAAGCGTCAACTCTTGGTTGGCTTCGGCGATTACTTCACCCGTACTTTCATCAACATAGCTCTTGTCTAAAACTTTACCTACTAAGTATTCAGCAGGAACAACAAGCTCTTTAACTTTAGCTTTATCAAGGGCACGAGTATGACGAGCAGATATACGTCGACCTGCCTCTACAAGTACTTCACCTTTCTTGTCGAGAATGTCGAACTGAGCAGTTTCACCACGTAAACGCTCAGGCACTACATCCATCATGTAGTTTTCGCCGTCTATGCGGACTGAAATCTTTTCAAAGAAACGCTCAAGAATTTCTTCGGTGTCCATATCTAGTGCACGTAAAATGATTGTCGCGGGCAATTTGCGGCGACGATCTATACGAACAAATAAATTATCTTTCGGGTCAAATTCGAAATCTAGCCAAGATCCACGGTAAGGAATAACACGTGCGTTATACAGCACTTTTCCTGATGAGTGAGTCTTGCCTTTATCATGATCAAAGAACACGCCAGGTGAACGGTGTAGTTGTGAAACAATTACACGTTCGGTACCGTTTATTACAAACGTACCGTTTTGGGTCATTAATGGGATTTCGCCCATATAGACTTCTTGTTCTTTAATATCTTTTACAGTACCTGCAGCCGCTTCTTTATCAAATAAGACAAGTCTAAGCTTGACTCTTAATGGAGCAGAATAGGTAACACCGCGAATTTGACATTCTTTGACGTCAAAAACAGGCTCGCCTAAACGATAAGCTACATACTGTAATTCAGAGTTACCTGAATAACTTTTTATCGGAAATACTGAACGGAATGCCGATTCTAGACCGTACTGGCCATCGGGATCTTGCTCAATAAATTTCTTAAATGAATCCAGTTGTATTGAGAGGAGGTATGGAATTTCCAATACCTGCGGGCGCTTTCCAAAATCCTTACGGATACGTTTTTTTTCACTATAAGAGTAGACCATGGGTTCCTCAGTCGACTGAATTTAGACCCAACCTGCTGCACGACCGTCGGGTGGACGATTCAATATGTACAACAAACTTCCAAACCCTTTAACTGCATGGGCGATGATTAAAGTTTACTTATATTACGGCGATATATTGTTTGAATGAAACAAAATAATGCCTTAAAAAATCATAAACTTATACAACAATACCATGCAAACTTAGAATCACAAATAAAGGGAATAAATTTTGTGACTCAATGCGCTTTATTTTTATTAATGTATAGCGCAAAAAGGCTGATGATTAAAAATCATCAGCCTAGACCTTTTTTACAGGTCAGCAACTAGTAAAAAACTAATTACTTAACTTCAACTTCAGCACCGGCTTCTTCAAGCTTCGCTTTAAGTTCTTCAGCTTCTTCTTTAGTTACACCTTCTTTAATTGCTTTAGGTGCAGACTCTACTACGTCTTTAGCTTCTTTCAAGCCAAGACCGGTAGCGCCACGTACAGCTTTGATTACAGCTACTTTAGCTGCACCAAAAGATGTAAGAACTACGTCAAATTCTGTTTGTTCTTCAGCTGCTTCTGCTGCCGCTGCTGGAGCTGCTGCCGCTACTGCTGCTTGAGCAGACACGCCAAATTTCTCTTCAGCTGCAGAAATCAATTCAACTAAATCCATTACTGGCATTTCAGCTATTGCGTTTAATATATCGTCTTTTGTTAGAGCCATTTCTCTAAACTCCTGGGTATAATGTTAAAAATTCAAATTGCCAAAAAGACCAATTACTTGGTCTCTTTGATCGCCGCCAATACACGCGCAAATTTCGATGGTATTTCGTTAACAGTTTGAACGAATTTCCCAACAGGCGCTTTAAAGGTAGCAAGTAGTTGTGCTAATGCTTCGTCTCTAGTAGGTAGTGATGCTACTGCGTCCAACTTCTCTGGACCCATTAAACCATTACCAATCGTTAACGCAGTTACGTTTAACTTAGGATTTTTCTTAGCGTAGTCTTTGAAAAGACGTGCTGCACCGCCAGGTGCATCGATAGAAAAACCGTAAATTAATTGACCAGTTAACGCAGACTCAATATCGGCAAACTTACTGTCGGCCAAACCACGCTTAGCAAGGGTGTTTCTGATAACTTTCAGATATACGCCTTGTTCACGAGCTTGAACACGAAGCTGAGTAAGCTCCTCTACTTCCATACCACGGTATTCAGCGACGGCAACAGATAGAGCACGAGATGCGACATCGGAAATTTCCGCTACGATCTCTTTTTTTGCTGCTAAGCCTAGTGCCACTGAGTTCACCTCTTTTAATTCTGATATTTCATCAACCGAAGTTGTTCCATATCAGGTTTACAGATTGATACTTTTGTCTACTAACTATTAAGATTTACTCACAACAGTTAATACACTTGGTACCGCTCTACGGTGTTCATTTCCCAGAGAGTCTGGGTTGAATTCACCATCTGCGCAGGTACGAATTAAGAAATACATTTACCTTTTTATAAAAGGTTGTAAAAGGTCTCTTACCTCTTTTACTGTATCTCGCCTGCGGTCTTGGACGGGAGCCGCTATTTGTTCAGTAAAGGTCGTACACGACACATTACCTAATTAAACACAGCTCCAACCCACAACCTTTTACAAGAGAATATAAATTTAAACTTTAACTAATGTACTTTGGTCAACAGTAATACCTGCGCCCATAGTAGTGCTTAAACTTACTTTTGCTATATATGTGCCTTTTGCAGAACTTGGTTTAGCTTTACGTAAAGCTTCCATTAATGCTTCAAGGTTTTCTTTAATTGCATCTGCTTCAAACGCAATTTTACCGATACTTGCATGAATAATACCGTTCTTATCGTTACGATATCTTACCTGACCAGCTTTAGCATTTTTAACTGCTGTCGCAACGTCTGGCGTTACAGTACCTGTTTTAGGGTTTGGCATAAGTCCGCGAGGACCTAATATTTGACCTAGCTGACCCACTACGCGCATTGCGTCTGGGCTAGCGACTACTACGTCAAAATCCATCTCACCTTTCTTAACAAGCTCAGCTAAGTCTTCCATACCAACGATGTCAGCACCGGCTTCTTTAGCCGCTTCAGCATTTGCGCCTTGAGTGAACACAGCAACGCGTACGTCTTTTCCAGTTCCGTTAGGCAGTACAGTAGCACCACGAACGTTTTGGTCAGATTTACGAGCATCTATGCCAAGATTAACGGCAACGTCAATGCTTTCGGCGAACTTTACAGTTGAAAACTCTTTCAACAAAGCAATCGCTTCGTCAAAGTTATATTCTTTGGTCCCATCTACTTTTTCAGCAATGGCACGTGTGCGCTTTGATAATTTTGCCATTTTCTTATCCTTCTACCTTCAAGCCCATACTACGTGCAGAACCCGCAATGGTGTTAACGCCGGCATCCAAAGAAGCAGCTGTTAAGTCTGGCTCTTTAGTTTTCACAATTTCTTCTAACTGTGCACGAGTAACCGTACCAACTTTTTCGGTATTTGGACGACCTGAACCACTCTTAATGCCTGCAGCTTTCTTAAGTAAGTAAGATGCTGGTGGAGTTTTGGTTTCAAAGGTAAATGAACGATCTTCGTATACAGTAATTACTACTGGTACTGGAGCGCCTTTTTCAAGTGATTCTGTTTTCGCGTTAAACGCTTTACAGAATTCCACGATATTTACACCATGTTGCCCAAGAGCTGGACCAACTGGTGGACTAGGGTTTGCTGAACCTGCAGCAACCTGAAGCTTAATTAAGCCTGAGACTTTCTTCGCCATTGTTTTAATTCTCTATTTTGTGGGTATAACGCCTTGAAGATACAAGAGAATATCTTCTCAAACGGCTCCCCGT
>Ga0115103_1903499_pt1 | contig 11261 bp, 20 predicted proteins | sample MBTome_2_FD_89643 | JGI IMG/M metagenome (GOLD analysis project Ga0115103, IMG submission 89643) | Marine eukaryotic communities from Pacific Ocean to study complex ecological interactions - MBTS_5May14_M1_3um Metatranscriptome... | ecosystem: Environmental > Aquatic > Marine > Oceanic | place... | reverse complement strand
CGTTTGTTGAATGCACTCATCAAATGCATTGTCAAAGGTTTGAATACACTCGCAGTTATGTTCTGTCTGACAGAGAAAGTGTTGAGACTGAATGGCTTTGACGCTCGCCTTCCCTGGTTGTTCAGTATTTCAGTAAACGCGATCAATCCTGATGTGACTCTTGATCCTATGCCAAAGGATGTAGTCGATACTATGAAGTCTCTAGTCAGTATGATCTAAGATATTGGCAAAAACATGCCACGTTTCAAGGATATCGAGCGATCAATTTACGACAAAGATTATAAAGCTACCATGTTTGAGTTATTTAAGGAAGGCGACCTAGCCATGTACACAGATCTTGAAGAATATGCGCAAACTTTCTATGGAGACACTAAAAACCATAAAATTGTCAATTTGATCAAGAACAGTATTGAACAATATCTAACTGAAGACAGTCTCAACAAAATCAAACAAGAACTGACCTTTAGGAAAGAAAAACTTAAGCTAAATGAAAACATTGAACTTGAAGACTTAAAGAGCTCACCAGAGAAGTAATTGACCACAACTTAAATCGAAAAACAGATGTACAAGTTCAAGGTTATATATGATCAATTTAAAGAAGAAATTGAGTCAGGTGAGAATTTGTTAATCCGCAAAGAGTTCTATGTCATCGACTTGCGCGACTTTAACAACCAGGTCATGGAAAAAGCACAGGAAAACTTGCAGAACTAAGGCAGACAACTACTCATTAAAACCAAGATGGAGTAAGACGAATTCAAGTCTGATTGTTACAAGTGGGACTGCGATCTTAATGAAGAAGTGGGCGACAGCATTGAGAAACTCAGAGTGGTATTGGAGCGCATCACCACGATCCGCAGCAAATCCAACAACATGCAAATACTGATGCATGCAATCAGGGATAGATGCCGCACATTCTTCATGTAACTCAACCACAAGTATCTTGTCGCATCCGAATCTGATAAAGACATTGACTTAATTGAAATGATGCTTGATGTCAAGAATATATACCAAAAGTGGAGTGATATAATTGACCTAACATATGAAAAGCAACACAAACTTGAGGATAACAAGAAGAGATGTTCAGAACTCACACAAACACGAGATAAGGATTTCAAAACTGCAAGTGAAGTATTTGCAAAAGAATTCCAGGCTAATGGTCCACATTGTCTCAATGTTAGTATCAAAGATGGATTGGAGAAGTATGACACATACATTTTAAGTATTGAAAGTTTAAAAGTTGAAAAAGAAGAGATCATCACTGACCAGAAGCTGTTCAACCTACCCATTTCTAAGTATGAAAAGATATCTGCGGTTGAAGGGAAACTTAAACACTTAGCCCCTTTGATGGACATTTAACGCAGACATGAACTCAAAATGGAGAAATTCCGATCTTCAGGTTGGAAACAATTGAATACAAAAGACTAACGCGACCATTCAGAAAACATCAAAAAGGAGGTGTCTAAGTTGAACAGAGGCAAAAAGTAAGATAGTGAACCTCAATACAATAACATGATATTAATGAAAGAAGAACTACTTAAGCAAGCAGACCTCATCGACTGCCTCAGAATTGATGGCGTCAAAGACTTACACTTCCAAGAAATATCCAATGAGATGAAGATCCCAATCAGCTGTGATGTCAAAAACATGGAAACAAGAGAAGTTTTATTATTGTTAAAAGAACCTCATCTTTCAGAGAAAGAGGACTTCCTTCGCGAAGTAGCTGATAAGGCAAAGAATCAAGAAAACTTGGAGAAAGAAATTTTAAAGATTGAAGTTACATGGAAGGAGTTTGCAATGACTATTGTGCCTAAAGGGGGTCGTGATGATGGTAAAATTGTGTATTTACTTTCAGGCACTGATGAAATCCGCACTAAACTCGAGGAGGACATGTAAATGGTGAACACTATGGCATCTGACAGAGGACTCATGGACAACCCTGAATTGAAGAACAAACTCAAGAAAATTGAAGAACAACTCACAGATGTCAATGAAACTGTCGAACAATGGTCCTTAGTCCAACAAAAGTACTTAAATCTCGAAATCATTTTTAGAAATGATGAAATCAAGACACAACTCAAAGCTGAAACCAAAGAATTCATGAAACTTGACAAAGAATAATCTAAGATTGCTGAGAATGCATAGAACAACAAAATGATACTTGGTATTTGCAACAAAACTACATAACAATCCTTAATTGATATCTTACGTGGACTTGAAAATTGTCAAAGGAATCTTTCAAAGTATCTTGATGACAAGAAGACTAAGTGTCCAAGGTTCTAATTTGTATCCAACGATGACCTTCTTTGTATTCTAGGCTCACAGGATCCAAAAATTGTGCAAGACTTTACAGACAGTAAACTGTTCGACAACTGCAAAGAATTAATTTTCACACCAACCACGCTTGTACAAGGCATGATCTCAGGCGAGAATGAAGAATTCAGATTCTTCGAAACAGTGAAACCTGAAGGCAAAGTTGAAGTATGGCTGAATGATGTTGAAGTTGAAATGATGAGTTCATTGAGGAAACTAACAAAGGAATGCATCTAATGGTAATCTAAAGATAACCGACACGACTGGCTTAAAAAACACTTAGGTATGTGTGTGATTGCATCTGAAACAGTCTGGTGGTCATGGAGAGTGGAAGATACATTCGAGAAAGTCAAAGCTGGCAACAAGAAAGGAATGAAGCTCGAGTAACAGAAACAATTTAATGAACTAGACGCATTAAGTGCTCTACTGACAGATCCAGCGTAATCCAAACGTGATAGGATTAAAATCAACATCATGATCATCTGCACTGTGCACTCCAGAGATATTGTGGCTGACTTCGTACGGGACTCTATCTTAGATCGTAAAGAATTCCAATGGGAGTCTCAACTCCGCTTCTAATTCGACAATGAAACTGAAATTATCAAAATCCAACAATGCACATGGAACTAAGAATACTGCTATGAGTACCAGGGATTAAAAGACAGATTAGTGATAACACCACTCACTGATAGGTGTATCATGACACTCACTACAGCAATGAAGTTCTTCTTAGGAGGTGCTCCGGCCGGACCTGCAGGCACAGGTAAAACTGAGTCTGTCAAGGACTTGGCTAAGAATCTAGCTGTGCGTTGTGTTGTGACTAACTGCGGCGATACCATGACTAAGTTTCAACTTGCTAATATCTATGGTGGACTTGCAAGTGCCGGTTTCTGGGGATGCTTTGATGAATTCAATCGTATCAATGAAGAAGTATTATCAGTTGCTGCAACCCAGGTAGCTGAAATCCAAGATGCATTACGCAAGAAAAAGGATGTAATTAACTTCGATGGTATGCGCATCACCATGCGTGAAACTGTCGCACTCTTTATCACCATGAACCCCACTTACTTGGGCCGTACTGAATTGCCAGACAACTTGAAAGTGTTGTTCAGACCTATGACAATGATGGTGCCTGATATTGACCTTATTTGCGAAATTAGACTTATGTCAGAAGGTTTCAAAGAGGCTCGTTTGCTTGCAGGTAAAATGGCACGTTTGTATAAACTGTGTGATGACAAACTATCTAAACAACAGCATTACGACTTCGGTCTGCGTACATTGAAAGCTGCACTTGTCATGGCTGGCGAATTGAAAAGAGATGACGGAAAAAGAGACGAATTTGGCATCTTGATGAAAGCTTTAAGAGACATGAATACTCCTCGTTTTACATTCTCAGATCAGGAACTCTTCTACACTCTCATTGAAGGTTTGTTTGCAAATGTTGACATAACCAGACATGACTTCCCTCCAATCAAAGAGACTATCATGAAAGTGCTTGACAGACAAGAAATGCGCAACACTGAACAATTCCCAGAAGAAAGTGAACATATTGTGACCAAGACTGTGCATCTCTATGAAACTATGTACACTCGACACACAACACTCGTCACTGGACCTTCATGCGCAGGAAAAACAACCATCATGGAGACCCTTAAAGCTGCGAAGACTGAGGATGGCTGCAAAACCACCATATTCCGCATCAACCCTAAGGATAGACCTGTCATTGAGTTGTAAGGTGAGGCTAATCCAGATACTGGTGATTGGATCGACGGACTCCTCTCGAAAATATACAGGAAATTGAATGACAACCGCATCAAAGTTAAAGATGAAGAAAAGTGGATTGTGTTTGACGGAGACATGGATGCTAAATGGATTGAAGACATGAACAGTGTGATGGATGACTCCAAATTGTTAACTTTGTCGGGTTCCGACCGTATCATGTTGCTGCCTCATTGTAAACTAGTGTTGGAAAGTGAAGACTTAGCTTACAGTTCCAAAGCTACTATATCTCGCACAGGTGTTGTTTAAATGGATAACTCATTGATGGGTTAAAAGCCATACTAATTCAGGTGGACCAAACTCTATTATCCAGATGGAAATAATCCAGAGAAAAGACCAGACAAAATGCGTGAAGTGCTAGAGGAATAATCCGAACAGTTCTTAGAACCATTGATCAAATTTATGAAACTGGGCATTGACGATATTAACAATGAGAAAGTTAGTCCAATTGCAGAGGTACAACCTAAAACTGAAATGGCTTTGGTAGCTCAAATGTGTAAATTGATGGATATTCTAATGTTCGAGACCAAACTTGATGTGCAAAGTTTTGACCAAGAACACCTTGTCAAAATATTTATATTTTCATTAGTATGGGGGCTTGGTTCATGCATCATGTGGGAGGAAAGAACTAGATTCAACAAATTGCTCCTGCAACTAATTGAAAAGAATGAAATGGAAAAACCTGGGGCAAAGAATTTGTTCGACATTTAGCTTAAAGTGGAAGAAAATGATGTTAAATTCGTTCCATGGTAAAAATTAAAAACAGATTAAGTTCCTCCAGAAGATGGTTCGTTTTCTAAGATATTGGTACCGACTGAGGAAACAGCTAAATAACAATATTTTGCAAGAATTCACTTCCAGAAATTTGTACCAATCATTATTTGCGGTGAGAGTGGTGTTTCTAAAACTGTAGTTATCAAAAACTATCTCAAAACTTTAGATTCTGAAAAATTCACTCAACTTAGTCTTAGCTTTAGTTCATCTACAAAATCAATTGACTTGTAAAACAATTTAGTGGTTGAAAACCTTGAGAAAGACTCTGGAACGCAGTATAAGCCGAAGTCGAACAAAATTCTATCTTGCTGGATCGACGACATGAGCATGCCAAAGAAAGATCCATACAACACTCAACAGGTCATCGCATACATGAAGTTCTTCATTGAAAATGGCTAGTGTTGGGAGCGTGCAGGCACATGTTCGGGTCTTCTAAGCCAATTACATGTCAAAAAAGATAAAATCAGGTATGTAATGACTATGTTGCCTCCAGGAGGAGGTCGTAATTCAGTGGATCCAAGGTTTATCTCACAAGTTACATGTTAAGTAATGTAAGAAAGTACTGACAAAACTAAGAAAGAAATCTAAACATCAATCTTAAATGGCCATATTGAAAGATAGTGGAGTGGAGATGTCAAACTTAAAAAGATGTCTAGCGACTTGTCAGACATGACCATTGATTTGTTCGATAACATTACTAAGAAATTGGCAAGAACACCCATTAAGTTCCATTAGATTTTCAACCTTAGTGATGTTAACAAAATCTATCAAGGTATTATGCAATCAGATCAACAGAAGTTCGAAGGTCCAAAAGACTTTGTAAGACTGTGGAGACATGAATCCAAAAAAGTCATAGAAGACAGGTTGATGACCCAAGAGGATCGCGATTTATTTTCGAAAGATATAACCAGTGAAGCTATTAAAAAGAAATTCCCGGAATCAGCTGAGTCAGCAATGGCTGACCCAATCTTGTATGGTGACTTCATCGAATTAAAGATGGGTGAAGACCTAGGCGACCAAGTGCGTCTATACGAAGACTGTGGTGATTAGGATAAAATCAGTAGCAAATGGGATGAAATCTTAACTTTCTATAACGAGGATAACCCACCAATGGAGTTGGTGATGTTTGACATGGCAGTGTAACACATGATTACCATCTCGCGTATAATTAGAATGCCTAGGGGTAATGCACTTATGATTGGTGTCGGAGGTTCTGGTAAGACTTCAACTTGTAGACTTGCCGCATTCTCTGCAGGAATCAAAATCTTTACTCTAACATTGGCTAGAAATTAAGGCAAACCCGAGTTGCTTGAAAATCTGAAAGAATTATAAGAAAATTGTGTGGTAAGACCTAAAATGTTTATGTTCAACGACTCGCATGTTGTACAAGAAAATTTTATGGAAATAATTAATACAGTTTGCACGAATGCAATGGTATATGGACTATAAGGGGATGGTGATAAAGACGACCTAATGCGTCCTCTGCGCGCTGACATGAAACGAGACCAAGTCCACCACTCCGAAGAGTGGAACTACTATTTAGACAAACTCAAAGACAATTTGCACATGTGTCTGTGTTTCTCACCTGCAGGCGAAAGTTTGCGTGATCGTTGCCGTAACTTCCCTGGCTTAGTTTCAAACTCAACCATTGATTGGTTCATGCAATGGCCCGAGGAAGCACTCATTGATGTAGCAAACTTCAAATTAGCAGATTTCAACCTCGAAGATTCAATAAAGCCAGAAGTAATAAACTTATTTGCAAAGATGCATGTAAGTGTTCGTGAATACAGCAAAGATTAAGCAAAAAAACTAAGAAGACTTAATTTTATCACACCTAAACATTTCTTGAATCTAGTTCTGCAATACCAGAAGATGTTAACTAGTTTAAGGAAAATAAGCGAAGAAAACATCAAGAAATAAGAAAATGGTGTAGGCAAAATCATTGAGTCTGAAAACATTGTCAAAATCAAGAAGGCAGATCTGAATGTAGAAATGAAAGCACTAGAAAAAGAAAAAGATATTGTAAATAAACTCATCACAGAGATTGAAGAAAGTACAATCAAGACAACAAAGGCTCAGACTGATGCAGAAATTCTAAACATTGAAATTGCCAAAAAAGTGGAGGAAGTCAGTGCAAAACAGATTAAAGCTGACGCTGTAGTAAAAGATGCTATGCGAATAAAAGCAGAAGTAGAAATCACTGTTAAAGAAAACCTAAACGAAGGTGATATTAAAGCAATGGCAGGTATTCTTGGCAACCCGCCTGAGAAAATCAAATTGATTCTGTCAGCTGTTGCATGTCTGAACCCTACCGGAGTCTCATTGCCATTCCAAGCACTTTTCGGCAAAGCGAGTGTATGCTTCGCAGGCATCCGCGACTTCATTGATGTAGGAGGAGCGGGCCATAAGATGAAGGGAGGTGACCTGTCGAAATGTACAGCACTGATCGACCAATTGTTCAAATTGATCAAAAAAGACCCTAATACAGGTGTCACTGAGATGTCACAATTGTAACAATAGATTAAAGACAAAGTGTCAGGTCCGACTGCCACTCTCTAGCTGTGGGCTTCAATGATGGGTAGTTGGTACACATCTAACAAAAATTTTAACGAGCAAACTGAAATACTTAAGAAAGCATCGAAAGAACTCAATGAAGCCAAAGACAAACAAACAGCAGTCATGAATGAATTAGAGAGACTAGAGACAGAAATGAAACGAATGGAAGCTGAATTGAAAGAAAAGAAAGAAAAGTTGCATGAACTCGAGACTGATTTGGCATTGAAAAAAGCTAATTTGGAAATTGCAGAAAAATTGGTCTCCGGTCTTGGAGATGAGAAAATTTCATGGAATGCAGAAAAGCATTCATTGAGTATTTTGTAAGAAAAACTGGTAGGAGATGCAATGCTTTCCTGTGCATTCTTGACCTAACTGGGACCATTTGAGTCAACGTTCAGACGTGAAATAATGTATAACAACTGGCTTGGGGCAATAGCTAAAACTAAAATCCCATAAGATACTGAGTAGACTGTGACTGGTTTCATGGCTTCAGAAGTGGAGTTGACTAGTTGGGAGACGGAGGGACTGAGTGCAGACACGCAGTCGTCTGAGAACGGTATACTTACTTTAAAGTCGTCGCGCTACCCATTGTGCATTGACCCACAAATGCAAGCAGTCAAGTGGATCAAGAAAAGCTTCGAAGGCCAAATCCAAGTCAAATCCATGAATGATGACTAAGCAAAGTGGCTTGAAATTGCAATCAAAAAGGGCTCACCATTTTTGTTTGAAAATGTTACTGAAGATATTGACCCTATGATTGCACCTATCATCGAGCAAAACTAACAGGTAAGGGGCAACACACTCATTCTCAACATGAATGGCCAAGAACTTGAAGTCCATGAAAACTTCAGAATGTACTTAGTCACTAACATTGCCAATCCTAAATAAACACCTGAAGTGTTTGCGTCAGCAGTCATCATTAATTAATGTGTCACTCCAGATGGGCTTAAAGAACAATTGCTTAATAAAATTGTTGACTTTGAAAATGCAGAACTCGAAAGAAGGAGAAAAGAAAATGTAGAAATCATGTCAAGGAATAAAAAAGAAAAGAAGGCACTAGAAGATGAGTTATTGAAAGAATTGTCAAAAGAAGGAGATTTGTTACAAAACACAGCTTTAGTAGCCAAACTTGAGGAATCCAAGACCAAATCAACTTTGATTATTACAATCCTCAGAGAAGCAAAATCTAGTAAAGAAACTATTGACAAAGAACGTATGAGTTAAGAACTAGGTGCAATCAGAGGTCAAGTGCTTTAGTTCGCATTAGATGCACTAGCTGAAATTGAATAAATGTAAAACTTTAGTTTGTCATAGTAATTCAGGTTATTCGACAAGGCATTGCGTACATCTAAACCTGACGCCAATTCGAAAACAAACAGATTGAAGTACATCATCAATACTAACACACAAATTATATATTTCTAAGGTTGTTTGGCAATATTTGAGAAGCACAAGTTGATGTATTCATTCCATTTGACTACTCGCATCTTGATCAATCAAAACAAAATTGATATGGGACTCTTCAATTTCTTGTTGAGAGGTAACACTAGTTTAGACCCTGCTAAGACTAAAAAAGGCATTCCATGGATTAGCGATGCTAATTGGAAGGATTTGGAGTTGCTTCAGACACTCGACAATAGATTTAAAAACTTCAATGCAGAATTAGTCGAAAATGAAAAGTTGTGGAGGGATTGGTAGGACCAACCTGCCCCTGAAGATGCAGAAATGCCATGTGGCTAACATACACTTGAAATCCTTCAGAAGATTTGCATATTGAAAGTATTCCGCATCGACAGATTAAAAGAAGGCATTTCGATGTAAATTGTAGATAAAATGGGGTCTGAGTAAGTCAAACCATCATATCCTAACATTCATGAAATATACGCTATGTCAGACAAAGCTACACCAACATTGTACATTTTGAGTCCGGGCGCAGACCCTAGGAGCGACATTGTCAGTAAGAAGGAAGATCTCGAAATTAATATGTTTGAGGAATCTCTGGGACAGGGGTCCGACGAAAAAGCAGAACAGGCGATCAAGACCGCTGTTGTGAAAGGTACATGGGTATTCCTGCAGAATTGTCACTTGTTGAAAGCTTGGTTGCCATCACTGGATAGACTACTTGACTCAGAACAAGTAAAGAAGGCACACAAAGACTTCCGTCTCTGGTTGACTACCAAACCAACTGAAGTGTTTCCACTCGGCATTCTCCACAAGTCTAACAAACGCGTACTTGAGCCGCCTGATGGACTGGACGCCAACTTGCGCTCAATGTGGTCTAAGCTCAACCAGAAAGACTTCGAGTGCGTCAATCCGGAATTCAAACCTTTAGTTTACACATGTTCATTCATACATGCAGTTTTGCAAGAGAGGAAGAAATTCGGAAAAATTGGTTGGAATCAACTATACGATTTCAATGATTCAGACTTTGGTATTTCCATCAAGCTGCTCAACTAATAAATGGGCAAAAGTTAGGTTGATAACGATGAAATGCGTCCATGGGGATCTCTTAAATATCTGATTGGTGAAGCAATGTATGGTGGTCGTGTAACTGATAACTGGGATAGACGAGTTTTAAGCACTTAATTAGACGAGTACTTGGGTGATTTCTTATTCGACCCTCGTGAAACTTTCTAATTATTTATTAATGAAAATGGATCTAGTAAGTATGAAGTGCCAAACCTGGAAAGTATTAATGACTAACAAACATACATCTAAAACAATATTCCTACTAAGAACCCACCAACCGTATTCGGGCTCAGTGTCAATGCAGAAATTATCTACAATGCTGACTTTTCAAATGGTATCTTGTACACAATGTTAATGACTCAATCATCCGCAGGAGGTGAAGGGGGAGCTATCAATAAGGACGCTATTGTCAACACCAGTGTCAATGACATTATGACAAAACTACAAAAACCATACGAGGAAGACAAAACCTTAGATGAAATCGACACTAATTGCGGGTGTGATCCAAAAGACCCTAAAGTTTACTTTACTAATGTTGTCATCAAACAAGAAATACAATATGTGAATAAATTAATCAAAAAAATACGCAGCCACCTAAAAGATATCTCAGATGTCATCAAGGGATTCATCAGTATGTCCTCAGATCTAGAAGTCATTTAAGAAATGATATACAATGGTTTCATTCCCGAATCGTGGAAAGCACTCGCACCATTCACAAACAAGAAACTCGCATCGTGGATTTTACAACTGATCAAGCGCGTCGAACAGTACAACAACTGGATTAAAAATGGTGAACCAACAGTCACATGGCTCTCAGGTATCCAAATTCCATTCTCATACATGATTGCACTTACACAGCAATACTGCAAAGAAAACAAGTATGAACTAGACAAACTTACTATTGACACTAAAGTCACTAAGTTCACAGATGCATCCCAGATCACGTGTAAGCCAGCTAACGGCAGGTAGATCAGTGGGTTGTACATAGAAGGTGCTAGGTTCGACATGGAGACAATGATGCTCGACTAGCAACAACCTAAAGTGCTCATTTAAGACATGCCTATTTTGCTGGTTGAACCTATACTTATGTCCAAACTCAAGACAAGGGATAGGTACTTATGCCCGACCTATGTGACTTCAGCCCGTACTGACAGAAACTCACTAGGGTTCGTATACAATGCATATTTACCAACACGCAAACATGAATCACATTGGATTTTGCAAGGTACAGCCATGGTATTGAATGATAATGAATGATTAATTATATATTAATAATAAAAGAGAGGGTTATTTTCGTATAGACAGGTATAATGATAATGAATGATTAATTATATATTAATAATAAAAGAGAGGGTTATTTTCGTATAGACAGG
>Ga0115103_1211353_pt1 | contig 11267 bp, 6 predicted proteins | sample MBTome_2_FD_89643 | JGI IMG/M metagenome (GOLD analysis project Ga0115103, IMG submission 89643) | Marine eukaryotic communities from Pacific Ocean to study complex ecological interactions - MBTS_5May14_M1_3um Metatranscriptome... | ecosystem: Environmental > Aquatic > Marine > Oceanic | place... | reverse complement strand
TTCTGCAAGTGAGTAGAAGGAGTTAAAAGCGCTAAGGTTATTCTGATACATAGTTGAATATAATTCTTTTGCAATTTTTAAATGTTAATTTAGAAGAAAAGCATAAACTTAATTAACACATATAAATTATACCTTTGAAGCTATTTTAAAAAAAACTATCTCGTTTTTTAAAACTTCTGATAAAGAATGATTTTATTATGCACTAATTCTCAATTCTCTGCAGACAAATAATTTATATTAAAGTTAGCAATTTGATATTTTTTCTATCTGTTTAATATCATAAAGCGAACTTTTTTCTTTTTGTAATAGATGATAGTAATAGCTTAATAGGTTTATTACTTACTCATCATTTTTTCAACTTCTGCTCCAAAGTCTTCGTTTTTCTTTTCTAGGCCTTCACCTAATACAAATCTTTCAAATCTACGTATTTGTATGTTTTCACCTAAAGTAGAAATATTTTGTTTAACTAATTCACCAATTGTCATAGAAGAATCTCTAATAAATGCTTGGTCAACAAGTACCATTTCTTTTAATTTTTTCTGTATTCTTCCCTCTACTATTTTTTCTTTGATGTCTACAGGCTTATTACCTAAATCATCTTTTTCCATTTCTATTTTCTTTTCTCTTTCCGCTATTTCTGGCGGTATATCAGCTGCATTGATATATTGTACTTGAGGACAAGCTGCTATTTGCATAGCAATATTTCTAGCTAACTCTTGGAATTCAGATCGTCTAGCTACGAAATCTGTTTCACAGTTTACTTCAACTATGATTCCTAATTTGCCTCCCATATGAATGTATGCTTCTACGATACCTTCAGTTGCGATACGACTAGATTTTTTTGCAGCGGTTGCTAATCCTTTTTTTCTTTAATGCTTCTTCAGCTTTTGCAAAATCTCCATCAGCCTCTTGCAATGCTTTTTTACAATCCATCATTCCAGCGGATGTTTTATCACGTAGCTCTTTAACAATTTTTGCAGAAATTTCAGCAGCCATATTTTTTCTTATTCCTTATGTATAATTTTATAATATCTTATTGCTTATGAGGAGAAGATTAGGCTATCTCAGCTTCTTCTCTTCCTTCATTTTGAGTTTTTCCACTTTGCCCTTCACAAATAGAATCAGCAATCTTACCAACAATTAATTTGATAGATCTGATAGCATCATCATTACCTGGAATTGGAATGTTAGTAATGTCTGGATTACAGTTACTATCTAAGATTGAAATAATTGGTATTCCTAATGTCATACATTCTTGAATAGCTGTACTTTCTCTCTTTTGGTCAACGATTAAAACTAGATCAGGCAAGCGTTTCATATCCTTGATTCCGTTAAGATTTTTACGTAACTTATCAAGTTCTTTTTTAAGAATTGCTGTCTCTTTTTTCGGTAACTTATCTAGATATCCACTTTCTTCTTTACTTTCTAGATCTTTTAGTCTTTCGACTCTTGTTCTAATAGTGAACCAGTTTGTTAATATTCCTCCTAACCATCTTTGGTTAATGTAATGTGCTCCACATCTTTCTGCTTCTTGCGCTATAACACCAGCTGCCTGTCTCTTTGTTCCTACAAAAAGGAATTTTTTCCCTTCTTCAGATGCTTTACGCACAAAATTACATGCTTCTGTCAACAATTCAGCTGTTTGAACCAAATCTATGATATGTATACCATTACGTTCTGCATAAATGTATGGAAACATTTTTGGGTTCCATCTTCTTGATTGATGTCCAAAATGTACTCCTGCTTCTAATAACTCAGCTAATGTAACAACTGCCATGATTTTTATCTTTAAAGTAATAAATGTTAGTTGGAATATAGATAATCTTTGAAGACTCAAATGAATAAGTCTGTAATTTGTAAATACTTCACTTGATATAGTATCAAAGTTATAAATTTCGTGAAATCCTATTTTTTATTTTAATTAGCTTATTTACAGTATTTCATCGTTAATTTATTGCACTTTTGCATCATCTTGAAAATATCCAGTGTTTTCATCAACCGTAAAACGCACCACTTGGCTATCTGAATTTTTATTTTCAAAATAGTATCCGTCTGAAGCTTTTTTTTCATTGCGGTTGATTTTAGAGATTTCACTATATGAATTAAAACCTGTGCCTGCGGGAATTAATCTACCTATAATAACGTTCTCTTTTAATCCTCTTAACCAATCAGCTTTCCCTTCAATAGCGGCCTCTGTCAGAACTCGTGTAGTTTCTTGGAAACTTGCTGCAGATATGAAACTATCGGTGTTCAGAGATGATTTAGTTATACCTAATAACACAGGTGAGTAAGTTGCTGGAATGCCTCTTGTTAATAACATAGCTTCATTTATGTTTTCTATTTGTTGCAATTCCACAAGCTCTCCAGGTAATAAGGTTGTATCTCCTCCATCTTCTACTCTTACCTTAGATGTCATCTGCCTAACTATCACTTCAACATGTTTATCCGATATATCAACGTTTTGTGATTGATACACATTTTGTACTTCATTTACCAGATATGTTTGCACTTTTTGTAAGCTTAATTTAGCAGCTTCGTAGATTCCCAGTACATTTATATAAAAGTTAAAGTATAAGCTGAGCATTTCATGTGGATTTGGTGCACCATCCGTAATTGCTTCAGCTAATAGTATATTTTCTCCATTTGAAACTATTACCTTTTGTGTACTATTTATTATATATTCATTAACATTGTTATCCGTTTCTAGTATCTCAACGTGATAGTTTTCTTCTGAATCGTACCAAACTTTAATTTTTCCCGGTCTTTGTGCTAATTTGCATGCTTCTTTAGGACGTCTTGCTTCTAAGATCTCTTCAATTCTTGGTAATCCTTGAACGATATCTCCAGTTTTAGATCTTTCAAAGACTAAGATTGCTAATGTATCGCCCATTTGAACAAGATCTTTATTTTTTGTTTGTAATATAGCTCCGGATGATACTAGATATGGATGGGCAGTACGGATCCTTATTTTGTCTTCATCAAGAGCTACAATTTTGCCAGATTCTTTAGCTACAATGTTGGCAGCAATTTGATCACCGTATCGCACAAGTTCTCCTTCAGATACCTGAGGTGTTTCACCATTTAAATTTATTGTTTCTTGGTCTATTTCCCTAAGAATAAGAATTTTTCTGCCAGACTGTCCGCTTTCTGTTATGTTTTCGATTCTTCCTTTTGATTTTGAAATTAGTGATGTTTGAGCTACTAATGCACCTGAAAGAATTTCTTGACCATCTTCTACACAGAAGTCAGTTTTAATCTGTTGTTTACTATCTTCACTGAAGGCGTCCTGTTTAATCTGCAGATTTTCTATTATTGCAATTTGTAATTTATACTCTCCTTTACTGTCTGTCTCTAAAAATTCGATGTCTGCGGAACCATGTATTTGATCAGAGGAAATATCTACTGTTAAATATGTCTTAACCAAATCAATCCCATCGATTGATTCAATTTTTTCTCCTTCTTTAAATAATAAATGTTGAGTTAAATTAATACCGATAGATTGATTTCCATTTAATGAATGTTCCGTTTCAATTTGAAATTGTTCTTTGTTTATATAATACTCGTCAGCTGGTCTAATTAGTATACCTTCATCGATCTTCTCTAATAAACATGGATATTCCGCAGTTATTCCTTCACAAATTTCTTCCCCAGTCTCTATAATTTCTGAAGAAATCTCAATTTCTTTATTTGTTTTAAGAATTTTTCCGACTTTGATGATAATTTTTTCGACAATCCCATTTTCCTCAATAACTTTTAAATAACCGGCATTTTCTGTTTTAATATCTTTTATTATTTCGCTACCAGATTCAACGTATGTATTGTTCTCTACCATAAGTAGAGATATATCTTTTTTTATTTCATGAGTCTCTTCTGAGATCCAAAGTAGACGATGTTTTCCTTGGAAATTATTTGGATGGTCTTTATATTTAATGAATCCTCCTGTTTTTGTTTGATATTTCGTATCTACCAATTCACCTATAATTTGTCCATTATTGACTTTGTTTCCAGGCGAACAAAGCATTAAAAAAGTGTTGCCGTTAGAAAAGTTTAGGAAAAAACTACTATTTGTTTCATCATTTTCATATTCATTTTTTACTAATGCATCTTTAATAAATACTGAAGATGTAACTATCTGTATTTCATTTAGTTCATTAAACTTTAATTTTTTATCAAATCTAACAATTCCACCGTAGTCACTGGTTATGTGGGTCGTTGCTAAGATTGTATTTTCACTAATCTCATCACCTTCTTTTATTTCAAGTTGTGCTGATTGAGGTAAGTTATGTACTTCTCCTGAAAGAATCCAAACAAGTCCGCCTTTACTTGTTTTTGTTGTAATATTACCTTGTCTATCAACTCTTTCTTCAGATGTTAAGTCTGAGAAAAAAACTTCTCCAGAAGATTCAGTTAGCAAGTCTTTTGTGGCTCTCTCAGTTATTAAGTTTGTCTTTGTACTAATTTCCCCAATAATTTGCCCTTTTCGGAATTGTTCATTGTCATTAATAAACAAAATAGTTCCTTGAGTAAATTCTATTTTTTCTTCCTTTAGTGTGTAGTCATAAAGTGATAATTTATAGCTTGTCTCCAAGACGACTGCTTCTTGCCCATGTCGAGTTCTTATTAATCTTGATTTAATGTTTTTAGGAAGCCTGATTATTCCACTAAACGGTGCTTTTATTTGTTCTGCCAATTCTCCAGTGAAAACACCACCAGTATGGAAAGTACGCATTGTTAATTGTGTACCTGGTTCACCGATAGATTGTGCTGCGATAATTCCTACAGCTTCACCTAAATCTACCAGCGAACCGTGTGCTAAATTCCAACCATAGCAGAATTGACAGACAGATCTAGCAGAATCACATGTTAAAGGCGATCTTACGCTGACTGACTTAATCCCCGCATCTACAATAATTTTGCTAGTTTCGTGATCTAAGTCTTGGTTAATATGTGCTATAACTCCACCGTCATGCGGATAATATAATGTTTCAAAAAGAACTCTTCCTACTAATCTGTTACCAATGGGAATTAATACTTGGTTATTGGCAACCATATCTTTGATAGTGATGTTTCGCTGTGTACCACAGTCTATTTCTCTAATGATAATGTCTTGAGCCACATCAACCAGTCTACGTGTCAGATAGCCTGAATCGGCTGTTCTAAGCGCTGTGTCTACTAAACCTTTTCTGGCTCCATATGATGAAATTATGTAATCCGTTACAGTTAATCCTTCCCTAAAGTTACTTTTAATTGGTAAATCAATAATCTGACCTTGTGGGTCAGCCATTAATCCCCGCATTCCAACTAATTGTCTTACTTGTGAAATATTTCCTCTGGCACCGGAAAATGCCATGATATAGATAGGATTAAGTGGGTCGGTTTCCTTAAAATATTTAATAACTTCAGTCTTAAGTTCTTCACTTGCGTTATTCCAGGTGTCTATGACTCTTTGGAATCTTTCTATAGCCGTGATTTCACCTCGTTCATACTGTTCTTCTGTTAGTTGTATAGCTTCATTTGTTCTATTAATAAGACTTCTTTTAGTAGGTGGCACCCTCAAATCTTCAACACTTAATGATATCCCGGCACGTGTTGCATAATGAAACCCTAATTCTTTCAATCTATCAGCCATGTACGAGGCTCTACCTGTACCGTAGTTGCTGAAAGCCCAAGCCATAAGACGCTTTAATTCCTTTTTATCGATTACTTTATTAGTGAATCTTGGTTTAGGCGGCACAAATAAATATTTTTCTTTCATGGTATTTTTGTTCTTATGAAAAATTCTTCATTATTTTGCTATTACTAGTGAATCCAATAAGACTTTATTCAATAAAATTCTCCCTGGAGTAGTCAATAAGTATTGGACAATTGTTTCTCCATCTTTATTTTTCTTTATTATTCGATCATCAAAAATGTGTAGTTTTTCTCCATTTTCTGTTTCTTCAACTTTAATGGCTTCACTTTCATTATCGATAATTCCATCAAATCTAACCCAGACATAAGAATGCAATGGAATTTTATTTGAATCATAGGCTAAGAGTGCATCTTCTAAACTAGAGAAATAGTAAGCCTGTTTATTTTGTTGAGTAGGGTTTTCCGCTGTCAAGTAGTAACATCCAAGAACCATGTCTTGACTTGGCATGATGATAGGTTCTCCAGTTGCTGGTGATAAGAAATTATATGGAGCAAGCATTAGAAGTCGTGCTTCAGCTTGTGCTTCTAAAGAAAGCGGAATATGTACAGCCATTTGATCTCCATCAAAATCGGCGTTAAATGCTGGACATACGAGTGGATGTAATTTTATAGCTCTTCCTTCTACTAATATTGGTTCAAACGCTTGTATACCTAATCTATGTAAGGTAGGTGCTCTATTTAATAAAACTGGGTGTCCTTGTATAACATCTTCTAAAACATTCCAAACAGTTACTTCATTTTTTTGGATTAATTTTTTTGCGGCTTTTATATTGTTTACTAATCCTTGATGAATTAATCTGTGTATAACAAATGGTTGAAAAAGTTCCAATGCCATTTCTCTGGGTAGCCCACATTGGTTTAATTGTAATTGCGGTCCTACAACGATTACAGATCGTCCTGAATAATCAACACGTTTTCCTAATAAATTTTGTCGGAACCGACCCTGTTTTCCTTCAATAATATCTGAAAGTGATTTTAATGGTCTATTATTGGCCCCAACAACAACCTTTCCCCTTTTTCCATTATCAATTAAAGCATCCACTGATTCCTGCAGCATCCGTTTTTCATTACGAATAATTATCTCGGGAGCAAGAATTTCTTGTAATCTTATTAAACGGTTGTTGCGGTTAAGAACCCTTCTATATAAATCATTTAGGTCTGATGTTGCAAATCTACCGCCATCTAGTTGTACCATAGGCCTTAGATCAGGAGGAATTACAGGTAATATCGTTAATATCATCCACGAAGGATCAGATCGTGTTGCAATAAAATTGTCTATGATTCGTAATCTTTTTATGGCTTTGTCTTTTTTTGCCCCTTTTGAGAGTAAAACTTCTTCTCTTAAGCTTTCAGCCTCTACTTCTAAATCAATATCTTTGAGTAACTTTTGGATAGCTTCTGCTCCTATTCCAACTTCAACACCATAGATATCTGATTCTTCTTGATATAATTGGTCTTCTATGTCAATCCATTCATCTTCGCTCAGTAATTGCTTATATTTTAGACTTGAACAGTTGCCTGGTCTTGTAACTACGTATGAATTAAAGTACACAATTTGTTCAACATCTTTTAAAGGTATGTCTAGGAGTATAGCAATATAGCTAGGTAAACTTTTTAGATACCAGACATGTGTTACAGGAGCTGCTAACTGGACATATCCCATTCTATGTCTACGGACTTTAGACTCAACAACTTCTACGCCACATCTTTCACATACTATTCCCTTATATCTAACTCTTTTGTATTTTCCGCAGTGACATTCCCAATCTTTCACGGGACCAAATATACGTTCACAAAAAAGTCCGTCCATTTCTGGTTTCAGAGTTCTATAGTTAATAGTTTCTGGTTTAGTGACTTCTCCAACTATTTGGCCATTAGGGAGTGCTCTTTCTCCCCATTTTTTTATTCTTTGTGGAGAAGCTAAGTTGATTTTTACGTAATCAAAATATTGTTCTATTTTTGGCATTGTACTTTTGGAGCATGTATTATATTTATTTTTAGCTTAAGTCAAAGATGTTTCTATATCTTCACGTGTGATTGATTCGTAGGTTGGACGTGAATGAAATTTTTTATTATTTACGCTAGACATTAAGTCAACCTCTATTCCTCTTGTCTGCCCATCAGGTAATGTTTCTATTTTGTAAGCGCCAATATCTAATCCTAGTGATTGCAACTCGCGCATTAATACCTTAAATGATTCTGGAGTACCTGGTCTTGGGATTGGTTTTCCTTTGACAATTGCATTAAGTGTTTCATTTCTTCCTTGCATATCATCTGATTTCACAGTTAATAGTTCTTGTAGTGTGTAAGATGCACCAAAAGCTTCCAGAGCCCAAACTTCCATCTCTCCTAATCTTTGTCCACCGTGTTGTGCTTTACCACCTAGTGGTTGTTGAGTAACTAAAGAGTATGGTCCTGTAGATCTTGCATGTATTTTATCGTCAACAAGGTGTACAAGTTTTAACATATAGGATATTCCGACCATTACTGGATTATCAAATGGGTCACCGGTTCTTCCATCATACAATCGTATTTTGCCTGGATGTTTAAGATCGAATATCCAATCTTTACCAGTTATATTACGAGCATTCATTAATTTATCATTGACTAATACACGTGATGCTTCCGCTCCATGCATTTCATCAAATGGTACTATTTTAAATCTTTTATTTAAGTGTTCTGCGGCTAATCCTAGAAGAGACTCAAAAATTTGACCGACGTTCATCCTTGAAGGTACTCCTAATGGATTAAGCACTAAATCAACAGGTGTACCATCCGGTAAGTAAGGCATATCTTGCCTCGGTAAAATTCTTGAAATAATTCCCTTATTACCATGTCGTCCGGCCATTTTATCACCAACTTGGATTTTACGAGTTTGTGCTACGTAGACTCTGATAACAATATTTGCTCCAGCTGGTAATTCATCTCCTTTTTCTCTTGTAAAAATTCTTACATCAAGTATTCTTCCTCTTCCTCCATTCGGCACTCGTAATGATGTATCCCTTACATCTTTAGCTTTTTCTCCGAAAATAGCTCTAAGCAATTTTCCTTCAGGGGGTTGGTCAGATTCGCCTTTAGGTGTAACTTTTCCAACTAAGATGTCTCCAGATTCTACCCAAGAACCAATTACAATAATTCCATTTTCATCCAATTTACGAAGTGAATATTCGCCAACATTAGGTAACTCTCTTGTAATTTCTTCGGAACCTAACTTGGTTTGTCTTGCTTCTATTTCATATTTTTCTATATGTACCGATGTATATACGTCGTTATATACTAGTCTTTCACTAATAAGAAAAGCATCTTCGTAATTATAACCTTCCCATGGAACATAAGCGACAAGTATATTTTGACCGAGCGCTAATTCTCCTCCTTCTGTGGCAGCTCCATCGGCTATAACTTGTCCTGTAACGACTTCTTCTCCAAGCCATACGGATGGTCTTTGATTAATACATGTATCTTGATTAGATCTTTGATATTTTTGTAAGTTGTATGAAATTTCTTTTCCCTCTTTATTGGTAACACAAATTCTATCAGCTGATATATAAGTTACTATTCCATTTTCTAAACTAACCATTACCATTCCTGAATCTCTTGCAGCTTGTGCTTCTAATCCAGTTCCTATTAAAGGACTTTCTGGGTACAATAATGGAACAGCTTGCCTCTGCATATTGGACCCCATTAAAGCTCTATTAGCATCATCATGTTCTAAAAATGGTATAAGTGATGTTGCTATAGATATCACTTGTATTGGTGATACTGCAATATAATCAACTAGTTCTTTTCTTGTTGTTGTAAATTCTTGCCGATACCTTACGGGTACTATTTCATTTTTTATTTCTAATTTTTCATTTATGGGTGTATCACCTGGGGCTATCCGAAACTCATCTTCCTGGTCTGCCGCTAGGTATATTGGTGCAGCCTGGTTTAATGTTTGTCCATTATCGACTCTATAGTATGGAGTTTCTATAAAACCATAGGAATTAATTCTTGCATGTGTTGCTAAAACTCCAATTAATCCAGCGTTAGGTCCTTCAGGAGTTTCAATAGGGCAAATTCTACCATAATGACTTAAGTGAATATCTCGAACTGCAAATCCGGCACGATCACGATTTAATCCACCAGGCCCTAGGGCACTAATTCTTCTTTTGTGAGTTAATTCAGCTAGTGGGTTAGTTTGATCCATGAATTGTGATAACTGACTAGAACCAAAAAATTCTCTAATAGCAGCAACAATTGGTTTTGGATTAACTAATGTATTAGGCGTAAGAGAATTTGCATCACAAATTGTCATTCGTTCTCGAACGATTCTTTCTAATCTATTTAGTCCCACTCGAACCTGATTCTGTAGTAATTCACCAACAGATCTTACCCTTCTATTACCTAAATGATCAATATCATCTATTTCTCCTAAATCAAATTTGAGATTTATTAAATAATCAATCGCAGCCAACGTATCTTGAGGAGTTAAAACGCGAATATTTTCTGGGATTGATAAACTTAATTTTTTATTTAGTTTGTATCTACCAACTTTGCCTAAATCGTAGCGTTTTGGATCAAAAAATCGTGAATATAAAATTTGTTGACCACCGTTGACTGTCGCTGGTTCTCCAGGTCGTAATTTGGCATACATCTGTATCAGAGATTCTTCAATTGTGTAATTTCCCTCAACTCTGAAAGTTTTCTTTAGGTATTCAGGATGACGTAACCCATTATAAATATCACTGTCACTAAGGCCCATAGCCTTTAAAAATACATGAGCAGCAATCTTTCTAGTTTTGTCTATTCTTACCCAAACTAAATCATTCTTATCTGTTTCAAATTTAACCCATGCTCCTCTATTCGATATTAAACTACTACTATAGGTACGTCTTCCTTGTTTATCTGTTTCCGATTTGTAGTAAATACCTGGACTTCTAACAATTTGATTAACAATAACTCTCTCTGCGCCATTGATAACAAAAGTTCCTCGATCTGTCATTAATGGTAAGTCACCTATAAAAACTTCTTGTTCTTTAATGGTCCCAGTTTCTTTGTTTATCAATCTTGCTGGCACATATACTTGTACCGAGTATGTTGCGTCTCTTCTTTTACATTCGTTAATGCTATATTTTGGATATTTTAATTTGTATTCATCTCCAAGTAGATGCAGTTCTAAATTATCTGCATAATCTGTGATTGGAGAAAAATTTTTAATTTCTTCAGCTAAGCCTTCTTCTAGAAACCAGCAAAAACTTGCACGTTGAATTTCAACTAAATCGGGTAAGCTAAAACGAGATATTGGATTGTTGATAGACATTCGATTACTGTCTCCTTTACATGTTCTTAAAGTTAATCAGCCTAATCAGACCATAATTTGAATGTTTTATAATGTCATATGACTAAAAAATGTTATCAAAATACCTAAGTACCTAAGTACGTATGTAATATTGTTTTGAAGATTTTGGACTAGAATAAAAATGTTGAATATAAGTTACATTAACAGTAACTTATATTTTAGAAGTAATTTTTTACTTATTTTGTTCTCTTTTCTTTAGTGCTTTCGCAAGCGCAGCCTTTTTCGAAGCTGCTGCATT
>Ga0115103_1610550_pt1 | contig 11290 bp, 11 predicted proteins | sample MBTome_2_FD_89643 | JGI IMG/M metagenome (GOLD analysis project Ga0115103, IMG submission 89643) | Marine eukaryotic communities from Pacific Ocean to study complex ecological interactions - MBTS_5May14_M1_3um Metatranscriptome... | ecosystem: Environmental > Aquatic > Marine > Oceanic | place... | reverse complement strand
TTTTAATATCCTATGAGCATGTAATGTGTTCGACGTATTAATCATTGGGCCGCCTTAAAACATATTAGAACTGTCTATTTTGTAGTGAAACTGTATAAAATATTAACTTTTTTAAAAGTAGGTATCATAAAATCGCTTCTTTACCCGTTAATATAGTGATGAATGAAAACGAAGTCCTGAAAATGTGTCTATTAGACAAAAGTAAAATTAATCAATTTTGGAAAATTAATGCCGCTATTTAGATTTAAAGTAGCTGATAAAACCGGTATCATCAGCGAGACTGTCATAGAAGGCGAGTCCCAAGGAGATGCCGTTCGTCGCCTCAAGGTTCGCCGTCTGACTCCAGTCGACTTCCTCGGAGAAGGTGAAGGTCAAAGCTCAAATAAAAATGTCTTCAAACGCTCTAAGGTAAACGCCATTATGTTTACCGATAGACTGGTTCCTTTGCTCGATGCCGGTATTCCTCTGGAAAAATCTCTGGCTATCATTGAGGATACCATGGATGATGAAGAGTCGGCAAAGTTCATTCGCGACATGCGTCAGGGATTGCATGAGGGCCGGAAGTTTTCGCAACTCATCAGTGACCGTAATAATGTTTTTCCGCGTATTTATGAAAATGTCGTTGCTGTTGGCGAAGAAGCAGGCGCCTTGCCTATCGTACTTGGCCAAATGCGTGATTACCTCAATGAAAAAAAGGAAATGCGTAACTTTATAATCGGGGCCAGTATTTACCCCGCAGTAATCGGCTTTGTTAGTTTTAGCGTTGTTCTTTTCCTATTGGGTTTCATCGTTCCAAAATTTGCTACAGTATTTAACGACGGCAAGCGAGTCCCAGAAGGCGTTACTGCCCTGCTCCTCAATATTTCCTACGCGGTACAGAATTACTGGTACATTATTTTTGCTGTCATGGCTCTGCTCATCATCGTCCCCATCTATATGTTCCGTTCAGAGAAGTACAGCGATCTCCTCGACAGGATTCTCATCAGAATACCTATCATTGGCAAAATTGTAGTTATCAGTAATATTGCTACTTTAGTGAAAACCATGTCGGTTATGATTAAAAGTGGTGTTCACCTCCTACAGGCTGTACAGATTTCAGCCCGAGTCATTCCTAACTTTGTGATTCGCGATTCTATTGCCAGCGTCGCCAGTCGTTTACGTCAAGGAGAACGTCTGTCACACGCCCTCGCTCAAAGTAAGTATCTCCCCAAAATGGTCATTAAAATGCTTGCTGTTGGTGAAGAAACTGGTGGCATTGAAGAAATGATGGAACGCGTTGGTGGACAATACGACAAAGAGCTCAAAGTAAAAATTAAAGCATTATTAAGTATTTTCGAACCCCTGGTCATCGTCATTTTAGGCGGAATAATTGGTTTTATCGTAGTAACCATGTTCCTTGCCATTTCCGATGCCATGGAAATGTAATCAAAAAAAAGGAAAAAAAATGAAACTCAAAAAACAGAACAGAAAAAGAATCCAATTCTTCTCATTGATGGAAGTTATCATCGCAATTACTATTGTTGCTTTAGTAGCTGCCATAGCCATTAAACAACTTAGCGGAAAGACTGAAGGGGCATTAATAAAAATCTCACAAACTGCACTAACTTCACTTAGCGGCGATATTCTTCGTTTTAAACTCGACACAGGAAAGCTACCAGAAAACATTGATGAACTCGTTGAAAACACCCGTAATCTTCAAGGTTGGGTACAGTATATGACTGAAGTTCCTACAGATGGCTGGAAGAATCCAATTGAATATGTCAAGGACAGTAACAGCAGTAAAGGTTACACTCTTACCTCTCTAGGAGCAGATGGTCAATCTGGCGGAGAAGGTATCAATGCAGATCTCATTTACCCGAAAGCAAAGAAGCAATAAATGAAAGCCAGAGCAAGGTATTTTTCCTTAATGGAAGTGATCATTGTGATCCTTATCATCGCTCTGGTAACTGCTGTTGCAGTCAGAGGTTTTCGTACTCCCGACTCTCCCGGTATTGTTCGCTTGAAACTTGATGGGAAGATTTCAACGATTTTCAAACACGCCAGTATTCGCTCGCAGTCTTTTAAAGAAGTCATACAAGTCACCCTGAAGCCAGAAGAAGAAAAAACTCTGACATTTACTCTTAAAACAGTAAAGCAAAACTCAGAATTCACTATGATGACTCAGGATGACAAGAGTGAGGAAGAAACTCAAATGGAACGCGAAAGAGAACTGACTCGTCAAGCCTGGAGCGGTGAAGACTCCTATGAACTAGATGAAGAAGTTAAAATTAAAGATCATGAAGATTTAATGGATGAAGAAGGAGAAATACACTTCTTCTTTTTCCCAGATGGCGAAGCTACTGGACCTAAAATTAAACTGAGTGTCGGCGAACTCGAATTCGATCTGCTGCTCGACCGCTTAAACTCACAAGTAAACCTTAAACAGTCAGAAGAATGAAAAAACTAACTTTCAGCCTCATAGAAGTGGTCATTGCCACACTGATTCTCTCTCTCTCGGCAACTATTGCCATAGAGATGACCAGCAGTGCGCATATGAAAACCTACGATGTCGAATCGCGCTGGGCCCGTGAGCACCTACTCTCAATGGGCTGCGAATTCTACTTGTTATTTGGCCACGAAGCTGAATTCCCCGAAAATATTCTGCCATCCGGTTATTCTCTAAGTTGTGAACTGTTGGCAGCAGAGATAGCAGAAGATGCCGATGACGAAAAATACGAAGCCATAAATAATTGGATTCTTGGAGAGTACACCGTCCGACTCTTTCATGAAGGAGAAGAAATAAACTCTATAAGCATTACCAAATTAGTGCCTGAGGAAATTCTCTAATGAAACGCCGTAATTTCACTCTCATGGAGGTCATTATTGCCCTCGGTCTTTTTGTGATGATTTCACTCATATGCATGACCATGATCACTTCTATGATGAACTCACTAGAATCGCAAAAAAAACGATCTAAACACATTCAAATGGTTACTGGCATCGACAAAAGCGTCAGAAAGATGTTTGGCAACATGGTTGAATTTTCCTGGCGTGATGAAGATAATCAAAAAATCCCTCACTTTTTCGGCACTATGGATCTGGTGCGCTTTGTACACCTCAATCGTGTAAATGATACGGATGATGGCGGACTGAGATTTGTCGAAATATATGTCGATGAAGACCAGCAATTGGTAGCTCATTACCAAACACGACCTTTTCTTAACGCCGAAGAAAAAAGCGAAAACGCTTATCTCAGTGTACTTGCAGAAAAAGTGGAAAGTGTATCATTTAGGTACGCGTCACTCCCCGAAAATGAAAAAACTGGCGACACTCTTGAATGGATTGAAGAATGGGAAGATGACCGTCTCGACATTCCATTGGCCATGCTAATGACTGTTACTTGGCAAGATGAAAACACCGAAAGCTTCATGTGGCGTACTTCTGCAAACTCTTTTTATGAACGTTTACGCGACTGGAAAAGCAGGGATTTACTAAGACGATGAAAAAACCTGACCGTGGCATCGCCATCATTACCGTTATTCTTTCTTTGGCCTTGGTGTTTATCCTGGCCGGCACCATTGCCATTATCGGCAATCTCACTTATAAAACCACCCTATTGGACAGCAATGCTCTACGCAACCGTTACATTGCCGAGAGTCAAATGAGTCACACTATATGGAACCTGACTTACGATAGAAAAGAGCACCGCCGTCGTACCTTAGGGGCTCAAAACGATTTAGATACGACCAATCCTGAAGAGGCCGAATTGGATGAGGTTCGTTACATGGCTGATGGTAAAGTCTATACAGTCGACTCAGAGTCTTCATTAATTAATATCCGCATCGATGACGCCAATAAGGGCTTTGATTTCAATGGTACCATGACCGGTACAAAAATACGTGCACTTTCCAATAAAATAAAATTGCCCTTTGATGCAGAGAGAACAGAAGTGGACGAATTTTTCGCTAAACTTACAGATTATACAGACCGTAACGATTTCTTTCAGCCAGAAGGTGGAGCCGAGCGCGATCAATACTTCGATGAAAGCGGTTATGATTTACCACGTAACGCCCCAATGGAATATGCCGAGGAAGTCATGTGGATTCCAGGAGCAGCTGAGGCCCTCTTTGCCAATAGCGGATATCTCGAAGCAGAGAACAGTACATTTGTTCACAAACTCCATAAATCTCTTAAAATATTTCCCAACACTTTTAATCCTGATACGATCTTATTCTTACCGCACTTAAACACTGGCAGTTTCCCAAAAAGCTCTAAACCAAACTTTTTTGCCTCCTCTGACTACCAGATCATGTCACTGACTGAACTCACCGAGGATGAACTTTCACAAGTACAGGAAGCCCGTAAAATCTGGTTTACAGAACAAGTCAACTTACAGGAAAGCATCCCTGAAATCTACTCGAGATTGAGGCGACAATTCAGTTTTGAAGAATCAGGTGTTTATCGTATTCGCGTCGAAGTCGCCAATGAAGACAGCGGTAGCGTTACAGTCCTGGAATCTGTCATCGATCTAACACGTAGCTTGCCACGATATCGGCAAGACGACTTCTCTGGCGTACGCTTTTGGCGCCAAGTTAACTTTTAAGTGGAAAAATAAGTATATGGGATTATTTAGTCAACGTTCAGCGGCTTTTTGCTGGGACAAACACGGCAGCTGTTTTGGCCTGCTGCTCTGTCGCGACGGACAGAAATACAAGGTTCTCAACTCCTGGAGCAAAGTCGCCAGTAGTAGTGAGCTTATTGCCGACACCATACAGCAAGGTTATAAAGAACTAGGAGTTAAAGAAGACGACTACGTTACAGCTGGTGAACTTGGTATGCGCTGTAGCTTTTCAGATTTAATGACGCCACAAATGAAAGATAAGGATTTACAGAATTCGCTTTCATTCTCCATGGCCAATCACTTTCCGCTAGATGCAGCAGACCTACACTGGGGCTATCGCATACTTAAGAGCGTCAAAGGTGAAGCTCTTCTTCCCGTCCGTTTAGCAGCCTTGAAAAAAGGTCTGTGGAATGAATGGCTTGGTCATATTGGCAGCCTTAAAATTGATCAATTGATTTCACCCGCTGCTGTTGCCGATGCCGTTCTCGACGAAGCTATATATATCCCTTTGAATTCCGAGAAAGGTTTTCTTCTTGAAAAAAATGAAGAGGGTCTATTTCATGCTCAGAATATAAACCAAACCGAAGTAGATGAGGATGTTTTCGGCGCGGGAAAGCTGGGATTAAAGCACGACAAGATTAACTGTAGTGCCCTCAATAAGCTCCCTCTTCCTCAACAGCAGTCTTTTGCTCAGGTTATTCTGCTCGCGCTCTATGGCCTCAGCCCGCTACTCAAGAAAGACAAAGAAACTCTTTTTCAGCTGCCTCAGAGCGTTAAGCCCAAGCGAAATATCTTTGTTCGTACAGCTTGTATGCTGTGTACAGTCTACTTAGTTATGCTGGGAATATATCACTATAGCCGCTACTTAGCTAAGAAGAAAAATGAAGTTAGAAGCATCAGTAGAAAAATTGATGACCTCAACAGAAAAATTAAGCGGAATACGACACCGGAGAAAAATGCACAGGCTTTAAAAGATCTCTATGCTGAAATAACCGAGAACACAGACAAACCTCTAGGCATAAAAAACCTACTTTCTATAATAAGCTCAAAATTACCGAAAGAGTATTACTTAAAGGACTTTTACGCTGCTACTACCCAAGTGCGTTGTCGCATATTAGTCAACCCAGAATACCCAGAATACGAGTTCCCTGATACGGCTCAATTATTTAGTATTTTCCGGGAAATTGAGATATTTGATAAAGATATCGATATTGCTGAACGCAATAATGAAATTACCATGACTCTTAAATTCGCTAAACCCGAAGAAGAATCTAAGGAGATCAAATAATGTCTAAAGAAATTCCTCAAAGACAAAAAGTAATGATTGGTCTCGTCGTTATCCTCGTACTCTACCTTGTACTTGGAATAGGCGGTAAATCAAAATCATCTGGCAAGAGCTCAGGTGGATTCATTGCTATGCTCAATGGCCAAGACCTTGAACAGAAAGTTAAGGAGTACAAGTCTACCCTTAATGAATACAAACTCAATATCCAAGAAGCCAGTAAGCTTGACATCATAAGAGAAGACCTACAAAGAGAACAGGGAGACTTCTGGTCATATAGCGATAATTCGTCTCCACGATCGCTTATTCAGCAAAAAATCCAGGCGCTTCTGAAAGAAACTGACCTGCGAACTTTAAGAGTTGGTATTGGTAGCGAGCGACGCTTGAGTGAGTCCACCTATATGCTCTATGCTGACTATACAGTTAATGGTACGCTGGCCATGGATGACATGTCCAACTTAGCTGATTTTCTAAAAGCAATTGAAGACCAGCGCCAGAAGTACCACTGGCAGTCTTTCCAAATTTACACACGTAAATACCGCGATAAAATCAGCTTAACTCTATCGTCTAAAATACGCGTTTACATTTTAAATAAAAAAGCCGTTACAGCTATGAAGGAGGAAGAATGAAAGAGCTATATATATTAGCCAGTGTAGTATTGGGGATAGCCGCCGTCAGTGGTACCATGAGCACTACAAAATATCAATATGAGACAAAAGTTTTACCCAGCGATGATTACACTCCACCACAGCCAGAAGCTGAAGAAGAACTCAAGGACGCGCCACAATTACCGGTCGTTACCATTAGTGAAAAAAATCTATTCGATGTTAAACGCGGAGAAGTAGACGAGACAAAGCCTATAATAGGTGAAGTTGTGACACCTATTGCCCAAAGTAATTTCACCTTTGTTTTGCGCGGTGTTGCCATTCTTGGAGAAAAGAAAGTGGCCAGTATAAGCGTCAGTGCAGCTAGACGACCTACTTCAAGCAGTAGTCGGCGTCCTTCTTCGCGATCGTCCTCTTCACGCTCCACCAGCCGTACAATACGGACTCCTGTTAGCAGCGTTAAGATTAAGGAATATAAAGTTGGTGATTCTGTAAAGGACAACAATGATACCGAGACCGGTTTTACTATAAAAGAAATCCACAGCCTCAAAGTCATTATAGAAAACCAGGCAAAAGAAGTTCAAACACTGAGTTTTGACTTCGCTTCTGAAGAGAGTCTTGCCCGTAGAGAAACCGCTTACAAAACTGCTCTACTACAACAAAAGGCCGCTGAACGTGCCGCTTCATTGGCTGCCGCTAAGGAAAGAGCAATTGCCGCAAGAGCCAAAGCAACTGCAGCTAGAAACACAATTAAGCCAGTACCGACAAAACGTCCTCCAGTACCGGCAGTTCCAAGTAAAACAGTACGCCAGCCCAGCCAGCCTGTGAGAAAGTCTCAGGATAAAAATAGCAAAAGCAGCAAAAGTACTCATAAAAAAACTTATAAAAGATAAAATTTTACAGGATAAATAAAATATGATTAATACTAAATGGACCAGGCCCCTAAGCGTTCTCTTATGCCTCAGCCTTGCTGCATGTCAGAGCACAGAGCCACCAAAGACTCCTGCCCCGAAAGAGCAATTTAAATTTGGAAAAGATGTCAAGGACGTGACTGGAAAGAAGATAAACCCTGTTCTCCCTAAAACTCTGGCCAAAGAAATTGAAAAGTTTGGTGCAAAACGCGCCAATGTTATCGAAGCTGTATCTCCTCTACAAGTGCTCAACCGCAATGCCTCAAAATTAACTTTGCCTGGTCGCAAGTTGAGTGAAACCAAAGTTCCAGAGCTGACTTATCGCCTAGCAGACTATATGAAGAGTATAGCCAAGGATAAAAGCAGTTTCGACCAGAAGGCTAAAAACATGACCTTAAACGAGGAAAACACTCCTCTGATTAATGTTATTAGCTCATTTCAGGAAATTCTCGACTTTCAATTCATTATCGACCCTGCAGTGCGCGGTACAATCCTGGCAAAAATCAGCCTCCCTGAAAACTATACCGTTTACGATACCTGGGCATTCTTCGAGCAGATATTGTGGATGGGTGGCGCCTATGCCACTGTTGAGCCCGGTGGTATCATTCGTATAATGCCTTTCACCAAGATGAGTCAAGAGCACGATATCCTCATTAAAGGTAACCCCAAGAGCAATGTAAATATTCACTACCTGCAGATTAGGAATACTCTGGCTGCTGAAGTTCTAAACAGCATCCGTCCATTTCTTACCCCTGCTGCATCTGCTACTTTGGTAACACGTGATAATGCCATTATGGTCGTAGAAACACCGGCCAACTCCGAGAAAATTCTTTCCTTAGTAAGAGTTCTCGATAATAAGGGACAAGCTGCTTGGCCACAATTCGCCTATCAATGTAAATACAGTGAAAGTGCCACTCTAGTTACTGAATTACAGGCTGCTGTCCCCGCCTTAGGTTATACCATTGCGCAAGGAAGCAATACTGGCAACGGTGTTAATATTGCCTCTATTGATCGTATGAATGTTCTTGTTGTCAGCGCTCCAACTCAAACAGTTTTAGACGAAATCACCAAGTGGATCAAAATTTTGGACAGCGGTGAAAGCAACTTACAGGAACAGGTTTACTACTATCCAGTAAAACACGGTGTTTCTGAAGATCTGGTTACCGCCTTAAATATTTTCTTCCCAAATACATCATCTGCCAGTACACCTCAGTCAAATAACAATAGTACGGGTAACCGCGCTGGTGGCACCACAAACCGCACACCTAGCAGAACCTCAACAACAAACCGCAACACGGCCAAAAGTACTCAGGCTGCGGAATCTATTTTTGAGGAAGAAGTGACCATCTTCGAAGATAAACGACGCAATCAATTGATTATTCGAACTTCAGCACGCGCTTATGGTATGATGGAGGCACTCCTCAACCACCTCGATGCACCAGCCATGCAGGCGATGCTCCAAGTGACCGTTGTAGAGGTTGAACTAAACGATAACTTAGAGTATGGCTTCGAGTATGCGGCCCAACAAAAGTTTGGTACGACAGAAGGTAGTGCCGGTATCGGTAACTCTGTCATAGGACCAGCGACTTTAGCTGGGGCTGGAGACATCTCACCCGGTTTAAGCCTGTTACTTGCAGCGGCTGGCGTCGACAACGAATTCGCTTTCGCCCAGGCAGTCGCCGGTAATACCAACACACGTCTCCTCAACAAACCGGAAGTATTGGCAATCAATGGCGAAGAAGCCACTTTATCGTTTGGTCAACAAGTTCCCATTCGAAATGGTACTACAACAAGTTCATCTGGTGGAACGACAGATAATATTGAATACCGCAATACTGGTATTATTATGAATGTCACACCGCAAATCAGTGCAGACAAGAGAATCATCCTGAAAATCGAACTGGAAATCTCCAGTATCTCTGACTCTACTGTTGGTGGCATTGACTCTCCAATTATTAATGAGAATAAAGCGACAACTACTCTCATGCTCAATAATAGAGAAACTATCCTGCTTGGTGGTATCATTACTAAAAGCCGCCGCAACACCAATTCCGGAATTCCTTTTCTCAAAGACATACCCTACTTAGGCATACTTTTTGGCGGTACGACAATCAATCAGGGAGATAAAGAATTGGTTCTTTTTGTTAAAGGAAGTGTTCTTGACACGAAGAGCGATCACCAAAAAGAAATGGAGCGTTACAAAGAAGCTCTCAAGTACACAAAGACATTCCCCGAACTGGACTAAGCACATGAGTAACAAGTTAAGTGATCAGGAACTCGCTGACACTATTTTCCCTGAGCTGTTAAGTCAGCTCAGTGATCCTAGTGAATACGACGAGCTGGAAGTCGTTCCGATGATTGAGTGGGAGCTGGTTAATAAAGGTCAGGTAAGTGAACAAAACTTGCTCGACCTGTACAGCCAATTTAGCGATATCGCTATTCAGGATGAAGACGAGCTGGAAATTATTGAAAAAATCGAAGATATCAGTATCGATTATCTCGAGGAAAAAATACTTCTACCCCTCTCGTGGGACGAAGACACTACGCTCATCGCTGTTGCTTGCCCATACGATATCGGCAGCATTTCACAACAGTGGTACAGTCTCTATGAAAAAGAAGCTCAGTTTGTTCTGCTACGACGCAGTATAATCGAACGTAAACTCACTGAGGTTTACCAGAATAGCAACGAATTTGGTATGGATAATAATAGCGAGGAGTCTCTAAAAGACCTCGCTAAAGAAGCCCCTATTGTGCGTCTGGTCAACGATGTCTTCAACCGCGCTGTAGAAATGGGCGCTAGTGATATTCACGTTGAACCGGGAGAAGCTGAACTCATTATTCGCTATCGTGTCGACGGTATCTTAATAACCACATTCACCCCTCCTCTCAGTCAATTCTCAGCTATTGCGTCACGTCTGAAACTTATAGGTGGACTCAACATTGCCGAGCGTCGTGTTCCTCAAGACGGACGTATTGAATTGAATCTTGGTAAAGCACAGTTGGACATTCGTATGAGTACTCTACCCGGTATGTATGGTGAGAGTATTGTTATGCGTCTGCTCCAGAAGAATGCCGCCTCATTCAGCCTAGAAAATATCGGAATGGATGACGAGTTAAGTGCGCGATATCGCAACCTTATCAAACGTCCTCACGGTCTTTTGCTTGTCGTAGGGCCAACGGGTTCGGGTAAAACAACAACTCTTTATTGTGTCCTCAATATTATTAACAGCGGCACAGAAAAAATAATTACTGTTGAAGATCCAGTGGAGTACCAAATCAGCGGTATTACTCAGGTTCAGGTAAAAGCACAAGTCGGACTGACTTTTTCTTCTGGTTTGCGCTCTATTGTTCGACAAGACCCGGATATAATCCTGGTTGGTGAAATTCGCGATAAAGAAACTGCTGATATCTGTATCAACGCCGCCCTCACGGGTCACTTGGTCCTCAGTACGCTCCACACCAATGATGCCGCCGGTGCCGTTAGCCGCCTGCAGGATATGGGTGTAGAGAATTTCTTAATTGCCTCATCTTTAGTTGCAGTATTGTCCCAGCGACTGGTTCGTAGAATCTGTCCTCAATGCCAGGGCAATGCTCGTCAACATGAAATCATGGAAGACCTTTCATCTGGAATTAAAGGATGCAAGTACTGCGGTTCAACTGGTTACAAAGGCCGCGTTGGTGTTTATGAGTTACTCGTAGTAAATGAGCATGTTAGACAAGCAATCATCGCTAACAAAGACAGTGGGGAGATAAGCCGCCTTGCTATCGACAACGGTATGATCCCCATTCGTGAAGACGGCATGAAGAAAGTAACTAAAGGCTTCACTACAGAAGAGGAAGTCGTGCGTGTCTGTATGCAGGCAAGCGAGTAATTTCTCTACGTAGACAGAAC
>Ga0115103_1621086_pt1 | contig 11296 bp, 1 predicted proteins | sample MBTome_2_FD_89643 | JGI IMG/M metagenome (GOLD analysis project Ga0115103, IMG submission 89643) | Marine eukaryotic communities from Pacific Ocean to study complex ecological interactions - MBTS_5May14_M1_3um Metatranscriptome... | ecosystem: Environmental > Aquatic > Marine > Oceanic | place... | reverse complement strand
GTTATCTACCTAGTTAGTTCCTAAAGTTAATACTGATGGAACTATATCATTACCTTCACTATCTTTAGCATCTGGTGCAAATAATGAAACTTTAGCATTTATTAATATTGAACCAGGTGTTGTTGATGTTGAATTAGCTCTTTCTATTGACATGATAATATCATTTACATCATGTAATTTATTTGAGTCAGTTGAAAGTATTAATTTAATATAAACTTTATCTGATGCATTTCCTATTTGAACAATGTCACTTCCTGATGGTCTTGATGTTATTTCTTGATCATTCTCATCTACTACTTTACTTATTACACCAGCTTCATTAATTATAGCATTGAAAAATCTTAAGTTCACATTGGCACCATCCACTTCTAAGTAAACATGATCTACATCGTCACCACTCTTATATTCTTTGTTAATATTTGAAAGATGTAATAATACTTCTTGTCCATCACCTGCAACTACATCTAAATCAAGTTCATCTTTTTCTTGATGTACAAAAGACTTATCAATTACTGTTTCAGAATTGATCCTAATATCTTCTAATTGAACTACTTGTGGAGAAGCTTTATTATTTAATTCGAAATCATTAAAATCAACTTTACCATGAATATTCATTTCAACTAATGAAATTCTTACTAATTTGATTGATTTTGCTTCACTAGCTCTGATCCATAATGCTGTTCCTGGAGCAACATTTGAAAGAACTGGTACTTGTGATGTATTACTTGAACCTTCTGTTCCAATATTTTCATTATTTAATCTGAACTCAGTGTATCCTGTTGAAGTCCATTGCCAAATAGATTCAATTATGTCATCTTTATCTAAAATATTAACTTTTCTTGATAAATCTGTACCTATGTTATTCCATCCTGCAACAAGATCTACATTGTCACACATTGATGCATTTCCATCACATACACCACAACTATCATATACTTTGAAAGATACTTCTGATACAAGTCCACAATCACCTGCACAATCTTTAATAGCATCTCCTATACAGTTTCCGCTACAATCAGTGTGTTCGTTATCTGGATATGAGCATAATGATGCGTCATGTAATGCAGTTCCATTAAATATAGCATTGTAATTACATGCATTACTATCACCACAATCTTTCTCTAGTTCTGAACCAGTCGTTCCTCCAACACAAGCTCCTGTAACTGGATGTACTACAGCATTTTCATAACCATCAATATTCATACATTTTCCTTCACAATCTATTAATTCTTCTGATTTACCACCACATACTCCACATACAATCTCTTCTTGACATACACCAGCACAATTATGGAATTCGTCAGGATATGTACATAATACAGAGTTATGAGTATCAAAGTTTGGACTGTAATTACAAGCAGTTTGTTCATCTTTACAACCATCATAAGTACAATATCCAGATCCTGCTTCTTGTTCTGGTAATCCATTAGCACCTAATTTATTTTGTTTTTCTTCTATTAATAGGTTATCATCTGTATCTATATAGTTAGAGGCACTTTCTTCACCACAATTAGTACTATAGATAGTAATTTCAAATTCAGCATGAGCTTTATTTACTTCATCACTATCATATGTTTGTCCTGTTAATGTAATTTTATATACACCTGGTAATTGGTCTGGTTTTTCGGAGGCAGGTATAGATCTACTTCCTTTGAAGAAATCAGGTGTCATTACTAATTTATCTTCAGATAATGGTGCTTTGGCAGAATTTAAGTCTTGATCTTCTTCATATTCACCATTATCATTTTGTTTTTGTAATGTTACTTTAATAGTATCAACGTTACATGCAGTTGGACCATCTACTACATATGCTTCATCGTATGTTGGTAATGTAACATTCTTAGCTTTTAATACTCTTGATTTATTTATTGATTTTTCTCCAATTGAATTGACTCTAGTATTGCTTAAAATTACATTTCCATTATCTTTATATAAATCCATAAATTTAACAGTTGGATAAAGTTCGTCATTAGTTCCATTTGTAACATTTGTTATATAACCTGTTGTTTTCTTATAAGCATCTAAGATCATCATGTAATATGTTACATTATTAACAATTGCTACAACATTATATTTGATATCATCATCATTAGTATAATCATAATTGGTACTATTTATAAGATCATTCTTTAATTGGTCAAATGTAGCACCTGGTAATACATCCATCATCGTAGAGTAGTTTCCACTATTATTCTTTCCAATAAATTTATATTGTCCTGTAGATTCTGATGAACCATCAAAGTATTTTAATTGTTTAAAGCTATTTGATCCTGTATCAATATTAGTTAATCTAAACATACCAACCGAACCTTCAGTGTAATTTCCATCATCGTCTTTGTGTAATGTTTCATGGATATAATCACCTATAATATTAATTGCATTTGGTTCTACTTTGAAAATACCTGATGTAAATGTTACATTAATAGTATCTTCCCAAGTATATTGCTCCTCATCATGAGAAGAACTGCCCTCGGCACGGGCGGCATGGGAAACACCTCCTATTTTTAAGTTTGTAATTGAAGTTGTTTGACAAGAATCATCATCTACAGTAGCATTACTATCGTAGTTACATGCTTCTGGATCTGTACAACCTAATAACCCACACATATCATCTACATGTTCTGTTACATTAGTATTTTGATTATTAGTAGTTAACCCATATACTATATCGACATTACATCCTTTTAAGACACATAATGATTGGTTATGTACTATTGCATTAGCATCATAGTTATCATACATTTCATCTTTACATCCATCACAACCTTTATTTTCATCTTCAGAATATACACATTCACCACATTGATCGATAATCTTACAGAATTCAGAATCTTCTGATAATGCCCATGGAGCAGCATCTGCACTCCAACTTCCTTTAGATGCTGGACCTGTAAATTTATATGGTTCTAAATCTGCATCATAATTACATGCGTCTGTATCTAAACATTGTTTGCAATGATCGAAATCACAAAGACCATCATTTCCATATTTAGTGTTCATTTCTTCAGTTGCCCATGGATTATAGTTACATGCAGTTGAATCTAAACAACCAGAGTATTCACATAATTCCATATCTGGATCGTAAATATGAGCAACAAAATTATCATTATCACCAACAGTAATATTCATATAATTGCTTGCACTTGAATCGGCACAACCATACTTTCTATATTGAATTTCAAATACAGTTTCATTTGGCATAGCTACTTCCATATCGCTAGAAAATGGAGCATCTTTATCAAATGATGAATTTAATGCTTTAATTTCGAATTTAACTGGAGCACCAGCAATAGCAATGTCGGCTGGAATATTAAAATCATCTGATAATGTTCTGATATTTTGTATAAATTGATTAGATCCATCATCATTAATTTTGAATAATCCAAGAGAATCAACATCCTCACACATAATTCTAAATAATTCAGAACTTGTTGCGAGTCTTAATTTATCACCTGACATTCTATGTCTTCCAAGTTCCTCAGTTGAAATAGCAAATGAATCACAATTATATTCTGCAGCTCCTTCAGAAATTGGCTCTACTAATTTAGCAGAGAAAAGACTTTGAGAAGATGAGCTATTTAATGTTGCAAAAAATCTATAGGAGCTTCTAGATTTATAAGATGAAGATAAATCTTCAGCTATTCTTAATTGATATTTTAATCCAGTTACTTCATCAACTTTTACCTTTTGATTCCATTCCCAAGATGCAACAATTGGTTGAGCACCTAAATCATGGTTTTCTTTTGGTACTAAAACAGCTTGATTATTTTCGTTTAATTGTAAGATATATTTTGCTTTAGTATCTGATCCAGCTACTTTTCTAAAGTCTGTTTCAAATTCATAATTTCCAATTAATTGATCAGCTGTAATATTTGTTTGTAGTAAATCTCTGGCTTCGTAATGTAAACCCTCTCTTAAAAGAACTGCTTTTCCTTCTAATCTGATTCCATTAATTGGGTCAACTTCTAAGTCATCAGCATCTTCGATACCTTCAGCTTGAGATGCCCATAAGTTTTGATCTAAGTATTCTGTTAATCTTAATTCAGGTATTTTACAAATATTATCTTCTATGAATGGATCACTTGTAGTTGAATCCGCTATTTTTGGTGCAACACCATTCCATACAACTGGGAAACCCTTATTATTGAATACTAATGATGGAGCAGATGGATTTTCTTCGTAATTACATGCTCTAGCATCACTACAAATATAGTATTGACAAGAACCATCTTCTCTATTAGCATCTTCATCATAGTTAGCTGCATCAGGATCTGTACAACCATCAAATTTACACATATCATCATTTGAAACAACAGCTTCTACATCATAAGAGTCTGCTGTTGCATTTGAATTCATACAACCCTCTCTTCCGATACCTGCTGATATTAATTTATATGATTCTGCGCAAACTCCTGAATTATTTAGTTTAGCTGCAGTAGCTGCCTCTAGTTCACCTAAACCAACATATAGTAATGCATCAGTACCATTAGCTGAAACTCTCATAGGTAAGTTATCTAATAGTAATGTTACTTTAGATTTATCAGATAATACCTCTACTTTATCAGAACTCATATCAGCTCTAGTAAATTCTCTAGTTTCAAATCCTGGTACACCACCATTTTCAGAAACCCATACAGTTAATTTAATAGATTTATTTCCATTTACTGAAAGATTTTGAATTCTGTAGAGTTCTGCTAAGTAAGAAGCAATGTATTCGTTTGATGCGGAATATCCTGCAGCAGCTAGCTCTGCATGTAATTCTGCTTCATCTAAACCTATTAGAGCTGTTAAAGTTGCTATTTGATCTTTTAACTTTTCATTTACTTCGTCATTATGGTAATAATCTTCTTCCATATGATCTTCTAAGTTTGAATCAGCATTCATTACTATATCAACTAATTGATCTTTTTGAGCAACTCTGTCTTTATGTTGTGCATATTTTCCTAATAATGTAGCAAGAGTTGAGTTTTCTAACATAGTTTCCAATGGAGTATTATTAGGATCTGGTAAGTTGCTTAAGCTACTGTCGGAACAAAATGCAGCATCATCCATATTAGTATTAGCTTCATTATAGTTTCCTGCATTAGTATCATTACAACTATTCTTAACATCTAATAAGATTTCTTGCATTTCTGATGATAGGGCTACTCTTACTTTAACACCATCTTCAAGAGTGTTATATCCAAGAGCATCTCCATAATTATCTTTACCTAAAAATTGTATTACATTCTCAATTTGACCAGGCATTTCTTGATCTTGAGGAACTGATAAACCTTGTTCTATAAATAATTTATATTTACCCCAACCTGATAGACTATCAACATGATTAACATCTTTTGAATAATTGTATGCACAGTCAGTATCAATACCAAAGTCAGCATATTTACATAAATCAAGATTACTTACATTAGCATCACCATTATAATTAGTTGCTGTTCTATCTAAACATCCTTCAGCAATACAAGAATCTAATGTTGAACCTGATGATCCGTATTTTTTCCATGTATATTCCATTACATTACTTTCATCAATATATTGGGTACTAGTTGTAGATGTACATCCTAATTTATTAGCAACAATATATTTTTCGACTACATCTACTGTACTATTAATATTTTGTTTTTCTAAATCTTCATTTATTAAACTTACACTTAATGTATATACATCTCCAATTACTAAATCTTCAGTTGAAATATTTAATGAATAAATATTATTAGGATTATCACCAGTAGGAGTAATTAAATCTTCAGACCCATGACCATGAATTTTTAATTTATCATATCCTGGTACACTTACACCTAAGCTATTTTTGAGAGATAATTCAAAGAAGTCAGCTCTACATTGACCAAGTAATAATTGTTGAGCAAGTCTGCCACCACTAGAACCTTGATTTTTGTAAATTCTACCATTACCATTAATAACATCATCATGGTTAACAACAGCCATTTCGAAGTATGTCTTTTCAGATAAAGCAACACCTTTATTATTAAAGTCATCAGGTAAATCAATTAATATTTCTTTGATATCTAATGATTTTCCTAATCCAAGGATAGGTGTTAATTTTAAGAAATATCTTTCTGGTATATTAGTATTATATTGATCTTTTGTTGCTTCTATATTTAATGGTTGTTTAGAAAATTCTGCTTTGAATGGAACTTTTACCCATCTTGGTGCATCATTAACGTCAGCATATTCACCTTTCATATTAGCATCGTCTTCATCAATAATACCTTTACTTCCAAGACCGTGTAAATTCATAGTTAATAATGCATCGTATCCAGAATCATCAACATTAAGATTTTCATCATAATTATCGTCATTACTATTAACAGATGATGATACCCATCTCCCTAATGATTGATCAAACATAGCTCCACCAACTAAGTCAGTTACTGTTTGTTCTGATCCAAATAATGTTAATGTATCTTCTTGATGGAAATATGAGTTAATAACAGGTTTTATATTTTGACCATTTAACATCATATTTGAGTATAATTTTAAGTCTAAAGATGCACCAATACTTGTTCTTAAAGAGGTTAAATCACTATGTTCACTATTTAATGCACTTGACTCAAATTGAAGGATTACATTTTCATTACCAACATGAGTAACGCTAGAAAGTGACTCGCCATTAAATGTTAAATCTGGAGTATTTGTAGGAGTAATAACTATGTTTTTACCGTTATATTCTTTTGTTGATGTTACTGTTAAATCTTTAATTTCAGGATGTTTACATAATCCAGAATCATGTAGAAATGTTGGTTTGGTAATTAAGGTGTTTTCTGAAAAATCGTTGTGATCAGCATATTGTATGTCACTTCCATAGTAGTCTATTAGGTTATCAATATTTTCAGCATAGTTACATGCAGTAGAATCGTAACAATCTGTGAATGAACATGCTCTTGAATCAGTATTCCATACTTCATCTAATGTATGTTTTGAATCATAATTAGTTGCTCTTGCATCTACACAACCTTTATATTTACATAATGAATTATCTTCAAATGTATTCATACCTGCTTCTACCCAGGAGAAGTCTTCAGCATAATTATCTGCATTACTATCACCACAAACTACATACATACATTTAGATTCATCGTGTGTAGTTACATCAGGATGATAATTTTTAGCATAAGAACTTGTACAACCAGAGTAATCACATGTTCCTTCATTAGGAGTACAAATATAATCTACTTCTGTTCCACTTCCACCTCTACATTTTTCATCTTCATTATTAGCTTCAATTGTGATTGTTTCACCGTATTGATCAGAATATGATAATTCTGGTACGTTACATAAATCTAATCTACATGAAAATTCTTCAGCATATTCTGCAATTAAAGGATGCATAGATCCTTTATGGGATAATAAGGTATATGTAACATGTGTATCTTCATTTAAAAGTTGGCTATCAAGATTATATAAAGGATGATTTGAATCTGTTACGGAACTACATCCAGAGTAATATCTTGCAATAGATAATTCATCTAATAAAATACCAGTGGATCTAAATTCATATTTATGTGTATGAATATCTTGTGTACCATCATTTGCATCTGAAAGTTCTAAGGATTCGTTTGGAATTGTGAATGGCATACCATTTGAATAAATGTCTTGGATTAAAATTGGTTCTTGATCAAAATAATCTAAAACTTCTAAATTAATTTTATTCCCATCTGAATTTGTAATAAATACTGTATCTAATTGACAACCGGAAATTTCATGAGCAGCGGCAGATTTTCTTGCGTTATCTGCAGGCATTGTTAAATCTAGTGTTGCACTATTTAATCTATTATATAATGTTACTACAGTTGATTCCTCTTCAATTAATGTAACCCATACAAAGTTATCAATTTCTAATTTGACATTAAATGGTTTACTATCACCACCATGTATTTTTGTATATTGTACAGTTTGATAGAATTCATAATCACCTCTTACTAGCCATTGATCATTAGTTTTTATTTGTATTTTTTTATTATCACCAGTTTGATGCATAAATTTAAGTTTAGAACCATCTAATGTAAATTCTTTATTATAAAGTTCGTTTTGGTATTTATTAATATGAATAAACATTTCTGGATCTTCAATAGAGAATTTTAAGTTATGGATTTTATTATCAGTATCTTTCTCTTGTATAGCTTCATTATCTTCTGCCCAGAACTCTTTATTATTTGCAATGTCATTAAATGAATTTCCAACAACATTTTGTAATTTAACACTAATATTAATACAAGAACCATCATCTTGGTTAGCATTACTATCGTAATTACATGATATAACATTCATACAGCCATATACAACTTCCTCAGGAAGAATACAAGAATCATTATCTATATTAGCGGCAGGATAGTAATTGATAGCATCTTGATTAGTACAACCATATACTTTTTCTACACAACTTCCATCATCTATTTCAGCAAATTCACTAAATCCATATTTATCACTATCTGTACAACCTGCACATTCTGAGACTTTTTTATTATATTGTTCAGCTTGTGAAAATAGTGTTTTAATTTCTGGATACCAATCTTGGAAATCATAACTGTCATTATCGTATAATTGTTTTAATTCAGATAATGTTAAGGCATTTGATGAAGCAATAGTAGAATCATTTGCAAATGCAGGATACATATTATTAGCATATTCTCCAAGTTCGATACATATTATTGCTTTAGCTTCAGCAGGAAGTTCATCCATTTGACAGCCTTCGCCTAATTGCAATCTAATAACATGAACTGTTTTTGAAGATAATGTTACATCAGCTTCATCATCTTTTTTACCTATTAATGATATTACATTAACGCCTAAGTTTAAAATATGATTTTCATCATATGAAACTCCACTTGAAATGTTACTTAATAAAATAGTATCTGTATTATCACCATTTGAAATTGAAATTTCAATAGCATCGTAACATTCAGCAGGACCACTTAATTTAATTTTAATACCTTGAGTATCAATGTTATTAAATGATGCATAATGATCTCCGTTAAGTCCTGGTAATCCATAGTGATCTAAATCTACTTTATCAGCATCATTATTATTTCTCTCTAAAACTAATTTAAGATCAGTATAAGCGCAAGATCCATCATCTACTATATCAAATTCAGATTCAATATAATTACAAGCATTTGTATCATTACAACCATTAATTTTACATAATGAGTCATCTACAACTATTTGAGAGATTTCTAAGTCGTCAAATGTTAATGTTTCATGTGTGAATTCATTATAGTTATCTGCATTAGTGTTTGTACATAATTTATATTCACATACAGAATTAATTGGGAATGCAGTTAATGAATCATAATTATATGCTTCTTCATCATCGCACCCAGCATATGCAATATCAAGTTTAGGGAATGCTGCTGAATCATCATCAATTGGCTTGACGTTACCATCAATATCTGTAAGATATAATTTAAAATCACTAGCATCTAAATTATCAGCATCATTTGCAATAACTAAATCACCATTTTCTCTATATCTTGTAGCATTACCGAAACAAAATTTAACTTCTAATTCATCATTAACTAATTTAACATTTTCTTTATCAGTTAATAAATTAATAGTTTTGCTATGAATTTTAAGTTTTGCATCTGCATCAGTGGAGTCAGGATCTGGGATATTGAATTCTCCTACAGCATTTTGAACTCCACCTGGCATTTTTCTATCATCTTTTAATGACCAATTTACTACTTGAGGTAATAATGATTCACTTGTAGATTTTGATGATAAATCAAAGTCAGCTTTAATGTCTTCCATTAAATCAAGTAAGATATATACAGTTACATCATCTTCAGTATTAGTATCCCATTTAGCACTATCTTCATTAGAATAATGAAGAGCAAGATTATATGTGACTGGTAAAGCACCATATTCACCAATACTATCAGCATTATAATTAGAGTCATCAGTATCGGAAACATATGGGATGTAGTCAGGTAATGCCTTAATAGCATCAAAATTATCTGAATCTAATGTTTGTGATTCTTTGACATCTACAATTTCAGTTTTAGTTTCTGAAAATTCCCATGAACCAACAATGGCACTACTAGCATCATGTATATAACCCTTATTATCTTCACCATATAAGTGACTGGATGTATCATCTGTTTTCTTTAAAGTTACATCACCAAAATGGTCATTGGCAGAGTCTGAAATAGCACCTGAAAGTGTATTGTCAATTAAATCATCAACTGTTACTTTTGAAGGTCTATTATCATCGAAGACATCAATTTTTGATGTTAAACAGAATTCAAAATTTGTGTAACCTTGAGCAGGCATTTCAATATCTGTTACTTTATTGTATCTACATGTACCATCTTCTGGTAAAGCATCATGATAATTGCTAGCATCATAGTTAGCAGCATCTTCTTGAGTACAACCATCTAAATGACCAGCAAAATCAATTGCTCTTGTAAATATTTTTTCAGCAGCATCATTACCTGAGTTAGCAATTAAATCTGCATCCATGTTAATATAAACAAATTGATCGTTTTCTTTACCTGAAAGTTTTCTAGAGATTAAAAATGGTTCGTCAGAGAGTCTTTGATATGAACTGTTGAACCAGCTACAGCAGTTACACTTTGTGCATAATCATATGATTTTCTACTAACATCAGCGGTTGAGCTTCCGAAATATATATTATCTCCATTAGCATCTCTAATAGCAGTATCAATTTCAGCATCTTCAATGTCTTCTAAGAAATCTACTTTTTTACCATCTGCATTTGATAAAGTAAATACTTTTGGTAGAAAGTATCCTTCTTGAGTTGATACATCTTCAATTTGTTTATTTTTTCCTATTTCAAACTCTACCCCAGTAAATTGAATAGCGGCTTCACCTAATTGTATATCAGAAGGTGCTTGTCTTCCATCTAAACTTGGCTTGTAAGATGCTAATGTTACTAAACCATTATTTTCATCAGCTGCTAACCAGTAATTTAAATACATAGACATGTAATTTGAAAGATTATTTGTTGCAATTTGTTCAGGCATGAATAAAACAATTTTGTTCATTTCATGAAATTTCATTGCATTATTACCTGCTGCTGCTGCTGCTGTCACTAACATGGCATCAGTTTTTACTTTAATGGTTACATTATCTATATAAACAAAATCAAGACCATTACTGTCTCCTTGATTTATATTATAGTTAAATATATTTTCTGATTTGTAACCAGCATTTTGAATTTTTGTTTTTAATTTGGAGACTGAATCACTATCATCTCCTGAATGTAATAAAAGTACTTTAGAGGCCTCTCTAGCCTCTGTATTTGGCATATTTTTAT
>Ga0115103_1777971_pt1 | contig 11314 bp, 1 predicted proteins | sample MBTome_2_FD_89643 | JGI IMG/M metagenome (GOLD analysis project Ga0115103, IMG submission 89643) | Marine eukaryotic communities from Pacific Ocean to study complex ecological interactions - MBTS_5May14_M1_3um Metatranscriptome... | ecosystem: Environmental > Aquatic > Marine > Oceanic | place... | reverse complement strand
ATACGTAAATAAACCCAGTGTGATAACATTTGTGGCAATGAGCCATGGGCAAGATGAGATTAATCGATTCATGGCTATGGTCAATGACTCTTCTTCTGATCATGATGTGATACAGCATAAAGACATGGACGAAAAATATGGAGGTTCGATAAATCAGAGTGATCGAACCGACGAAATCAACCGATTCGTGGCTATGGCGAATGGTGACTATGATCCTGGGACGGGGAAACAGGAGAAGGTATATCACACGGAGAGACAGAGAGATATCGATCGAAATCTGGATGCAGCATTGGCTTCTTTGGAGGAACAGCCGTCACAACCGAGGACTATATTTCAACCTTTGTCTGCCAATACCCCAAAACAGACATCATATCGAAGAAAACCTAAAATTGACCAAATCTACAGTGAATATATTCGTGCTCCGCGTCCTCTTTTCTTTGGAGATGTACTACCTTTGCGGGTAAAAAAAGTAATTGATTCAATTCCAACTTTGCAGTCTCCTTATGTGACATTATATGAACCAGTGTGGGGTGATAGATCACGTCTGCGTAGAGAAGATCGCATTTTCCAAACAGACGAGGTTAGCATTCAAGAGAAAGAAGCGATTATTGATGAAACAGACACAAATTCCTGTAATCTATCATCTGAGTCTTCTTCCAGTACATCTAATTCTGTAGAATGTGATGTTGAAAACCATATGTGTGGAAATTTGTTCTCTCAATATGCGCGTGGTGAGTCTGAAAATAATACCTTTAGACCAGTTGATAGCTTGAGCAGCTATGGTTCTTTCGAAGGGAGTGAATTAAAAAAACAGGTTGGATTGAATGATAATTTGAGTAAAGCTTTGGAGTCCCTAGCCGATGTAGATGTAGATGGTGGGTCTGGGGCTGTATCTTTCACTGCTGCAGACGCTGGTGCAGCAGCTGCCAAAGCAGCCGAGGTACTCATGATGGCAGTGAAGGATGGTAGACCTTTATCAAACCTCGAATTAACTGGGGGCCGAGTTCCTCTTTATGGGTGCGATGACGAATCACTTCCGAGAGGAGCAGATTTAGGAAATTATGAAACCAAAGAGGACCAAGCACAAAGTTTTCAAGAATATGAATCGCAAGAAATCATTGGATCAACATCTGTGCCGAGCATTTTTGGGCCAACTATGTGTCCAATTTCATCCAATGTATCCGATAATAATCATTATTGGTTTAATAGAGGAGTTATTAAAGATCAGAGTGTGGGTGCTCAGAAGGAAAGTCGCCTTGGTTGGTGGAGTATTTGTGATGGTGTTAAGGGTCATGAAGCCTCTACAACTCTAGAGTGTCTACCGTATCTATCTGACCGTTCACCAAGTACTAGATATATTCAAATAGATGCACAGTATGTTGGATTTCCATTGGAAAGTGAAATCGAGCCGCTATTTTGTTCCCTATCAATTTGGCATGTAGAGCAACCTACAAATTCACTATCGAAATCGAACGAGTCAAAAACTTCCATAAACATGGAACGATGTTCACGAATAACTGAAGCTCTTCATTTCGATATTATCAGTGATTCAAAGCTAGAACAAAAGTATATGAGTTCAATTTGGCCGTTTCTAAAGGAAGGGGATGATGATGATAGTGTGAACAAACTTCAAGGGACTCGATGTGGGGTTTTCCCTCTTCCATCTAATTTAGAGATGTCGAGTCTTCATGCAGTTCTTATCGTTCAAAAGGTTGTCGATGAGAAGCTCTTAGCTCCTTTTGCCTTTGGAGCTGCACCGCTCTTACAAGTAATTGGAGATGATTCACCAAAAATACCAAGCAGCCATGCGGTTCAAATACCTTTATTTAGAATAGAGCAGGGCCAGGGCGAGAAGTCTATCATTGAGCATATATTGGTAATGATGTGTCCGCGTGATGACGGGCTTTTAAGTGGGATCAAACCTGCAAAACTTAGTGACGGTGGTACCGCAATGCTAGTTATGCGGAACTTTGGATATCTTGGTATTCATTCAGCAATCCATAGTCAAAGTAAGTTGGCACGTGATCGCTTGGTGGACTTTACAGGGGATCTGCAAGTTCGACGTCGAAGGCCAGAAGATATTGTTGATGAGTCTTCTACTAACGACGATGAAGGACATATACATATCGTTCCTCATTGGAATAATGATTTTATCTGCGAGCCATCACTTAATGGTGGCCGTAATACTGCTTCCATGAAACGTCTTTCCACATATGCACAGGAGGTTGCTCCAGTCCCATTATTAACCAAACAGGACAGAACAGAATCTCTTTTTCGTATGTCATTTTGTAACGAACTCCTTTGTCAACCCCGCCTATTGCACAACTGCATCAAAAGAAAAATCACTATCAAAATTGAGATCCGTGAGGTTCGTTTTTGCGATGAAATAAAGTCTTTGGTAGCAACTCTTCCTGTTAGTGGGCCAACCATACACAATAATCGTCGTGGGCCATACCTCATATATGATTTTTTAACTGCAATCTATGAAATTGATACATCATCTCAACAATTTTTTGATGAGGTTAAAGTGAAATTACCTCTTACACTTTGTGATGAGAAGGATGGGAAAAATCTCTGTATTTTCTTTTCTGTGTACAGTGTAAACCAGATGGATAAAAATAGGTTGCCCGAAAGGATCAATCTTGAAATCCTTGGTTGCGGCTTTTTACCACTTTTCCCTAGTGAAAATGGTACACCTTATCTGATTAATGATGAGTTACATGATGTAAAATTAAATTACGTTTCAAAACCTGCATCGCAAGAGAGATCAGTTCACCAACAAGATGGAACGAAACAGTTCGAATTCAACTCACTGAATAGTTTGATACTACATCCATTGATCCCAATAGAAGAAATAGATGAAGTTCATTCTACATTACATTCTCGTGAATCTTCTATCATAGCCACATCTGAATCGACTAGAAGAGATACTAATATTGTGATGGATCATAAAAAAGAATCGATGGTACTACAGGTGCGAACAGTTGCATTCTCATCAATCCATCCAAAGAATAAATCACTAGCCAAATTTTTCTCGTCTGTGCCTTCAGTTCCACGTTGTTTGGAACCGTATGAGTTTCAATCCGATTGGCAAATCTCAAAGGATTTATCCTGCCAATATGACGATAGAGAAAATGTAACAAAAAATGATCACGAAGCAATATTGACTCAAAATACAATTGATATTTCAACACTTTCTCAATGTCCTGCAAGTGAAATGTCCAGCCACTTTGAGCGTATCATATTTCAATTATGGAGGACAATGGTGACAGGATCTGGAGAACCCTCGATTCACTGGGCTAACCCAGCAGCATTGATACCACTTAGATTACATTCGTTTTCAGCTCTCTTGTACGTCATTAGTAATGTAAATTCCTTTGTAGCAAGAAGTGGTATGGAACAATTGAATGGCAAAGAAAAGTGGAATTTAAGAGTAATGAGCCAAATTGTCACTCTACTGTTTGACGAAGCGAAGCTATTTCTTGATTCAAGTACAACACAAATTGAATCTATTGCAGATATACTCTCGGACTTGAGACGATCAGATATGACTGATGATCTAAAGATACACAAGGAACATTGCGCTAGTTTTTGCCATGATGAACCAATGTCGAGAGCAAATGGAAGCATCAACACGAGCAAAGACGACTTGAATTTACTATCTTTGGGTAGAAAGCCAGTGACGATGAAAGTTCGATGTAACTCGCTCCCAAATACAAAGGGTATAAAGATTGATACGAAGTCTGAGTTCCAATCCAAACTAAACGCTGGAACTTCGCCTACAAACAATATAAATGGTTTGAATGGTCCTGCAGCGAATAGAAGAAAATGGATGGCTGATTCTTCATCTTCTTTAGCAACAATTCAGGAAGACAATGATAAAATTGATGAAAATCCAGATGAGAATACATCTAGATCTAAATCTTCCCCGACAAAGTCTTTGGAGCTTATCGACGAAAACCAAACGAGCAAGTGTCCAATTGACCCATTGGATACAGAATTAATTCTTCACAAATCAAAACCAACTAAGCAGATGCGTGTACCTAAGGTTCAGAACATAATGAGTGAAAGCAGCAATCTTGATGAAAATATTGTTGCTGTCTCAAAGGATACTGTCCCCAAGAAAGAGAATGAAGTGGAGGAGGTGAAGACGGTCCCTAAAAGTGATATAGAAATTGAGACGGCAGGTTCACAATTTCTGGATATGATAAGCAAAAACTTTTCCTTTGGTACTGTTCCAAAGGGAATGTGTGGTGAAGAAAAACGAGTCGGTTCCTCCCATCATAGGAAGACTAAAAGCCGCTGCTCGATTGATTGGACACTACCCCCAACTGATCTATTCATTGAAAACCAACGACAACACGAAATGCTAAATGAGACGAGTGATAGTCACATCGACGATGGATTATCAACAGATCGGGATGTGTCTGCGAAAAACTCTACAATTGCGCTGCAAAGTAAAAGCAATGATTCTTTGCCCTCCCGAACAGATCATCCTTTTTCAAAAGATGTTGGATCAGAAGATGATGCAGCTTATCCTCTGGTTCTTCCCTCTTTTTCCGACCGGATAAATTTAATGAGAAAATCATCTAACGTAAATTACAGATGGTTTCCATACACCTATGAGGTGATTATTTTTAGTTGGAACGCTATCTTACGTGAACAAACAAAGAAATGCGAACGAGGAATAAGAACTCCTCAGTCGTCATCAAATGATTTACGTACATCAGAGTCTTGCACAAACCAAAGAACAAAATGCCTTAATGATGCTGCAAAAAAAGCGCGTGGAATTTCAATAAGTTGTGCTCCAATTTTGTTTGATATCATAAAGAAGAGTATTGGATTCAGGTATGTAACTATCTTCCTCTTTCTTCGTTAAAAGAGAAAGGATAATATAACAATACAATGGGACTGTTTGTACTTTTTAGGATTGATGAACTTTTTAGAAAGCAAAGAAAACAGATAAAATATGAAAGATTTATGAACAATCCACCCTTGGTATCATTGGATAGGAGTATTTATTCTGCATTAGAAGAGTTGATTACTCTCACTGTTGATGCTTGTATTGATAATAGAAATTTTGATTCATGGCAGCTACGTGAAGCTTCAATTATTGTGAACGATTCTATCATGCGTTTTATCCGAGACTTATTTGGTTTACTTGAGGAGAAAAACGTTTCAACGTTGGTACGTTTATATTTTTCAAGGTTATCGGGGAAAGAAGGAAAATTTCGACATGATCGAGAGTCAAACATTGGGCTACGATGCTCCTGTGAGATAGCTAAACTTAGATTGAACGCAATAAGTGGTTTCATACGGTTTGCTGATTTTGTCAAGGTCAATGGATTAACATCTACATTATCCTGTAATCATGTATTATCTCACAATTGGAGAGATGAATTAGAAAACACATTTAATTTAGAGTTTATCTCGAGAGAAACCCATGGAATGCCAGAATGGAAACCGCACTGGTTTGTTGAGCTGATTGTCGGTGTTTGTTTGTCAGAAACTGGCCATGCTGAACATAATATCCAACATCGTGCCTCAGCTATCCTATATGAATTATTTTGGACTTTAAGCCGAGATGGAAAAGTCAATGGTACATTGACAGCTGTTGCACGAATGTTTATTTTACCCTTTTTTGTCACGATTTTGCACCATGTTTCTTTTCTATCAGGTTTGCCTCCGAAAGGTCAGCTAAGAAAGGATTTGCTAGCTTGTTGTATTTTCGTTCTCCAGTCTGCACCCTTTGGAGAGATGCGAGGTGTTTGGGAACAATTATTGAATGGTCTGGAAGGTAAAGCTGTGAAGGGTAACTATGGAGAAATTGTAAGGGTGAATGGTACCCAAGCAAATAATGATGAATCTCATCAAAAGAACATTAACGATGAACATCTTCCAAGTGTCCTTGATGTTTTCAGTCTCTTAAATTTATGTCTGAAAACTTTTGAATACGAAGGGAGTGAGTCAAATCTTGAAGACGAAATTGGCGATGCAATGAATAAAAGAGCTGCTATGTGGAGAAAGGAATATAGTTTGTCGCTAGAAGATAATAAACATGATTACAGAGCAGATTCATTGAAGATTGAAAGTCATCAAAACAGTGAGCAAAGTCTTCGATATTCAACAACAAGTTCTCGCAAATGGCAAGCAAACGATGCCAGTGTTACGATAATTAATACAGCGCGAAATATTGTGCGAGAATATATATCATGTGCTGTAGATGATAGGGCTCCCATTAATACAGGGACTTCGAAGATAGGAGATAGACGAGAGAAGGAAAAACGACTAAAGTACCGTGCTAAATATCAACCCCTTGAACCTCTGCTCCATATATCATTTGAAGATAAGGTGATATTTGCTCGGTCTATCTCCTCTGTCTATCTTCATTGCCTTGCCTTACGCCAGAGTGATATTGTGTTCATAAAAACGCTGATAGCTTCAGTTGAAATAGTGAAAGTTTTTGGTATCGAGCTCTTCTTAGTTGCAATGGGGGAAAGTTTGCAGCATTGGATGCGTCTAATTTTAGTTCATTGTGGAGCAAGGCGTGCAAAAGTACGGGTTGAGGCACTGGATTTTTTAGCCTTGATATTGAGACTGTGCTGGGACAAATACGGAAGTTTTTTTCGTGTAAGAATACCACTCTTGGCTGTACAGACTGAAGTCATGGAGCGTTTGGTAGCAACTGCTGCTGCCAGATACTATCGAGAACAAAGAAGATTATGTGAATCTGTACAATATCTTTCAAATAAGAGAGCCGAGGCAGCCTTGACCCCATTATGGAGAACACTTCATCGTTTGCATTATGGATCTGCAAGTAACAACGCTGCATTTAAGAGTGCTTTGGAACGTCTTGCAGAAAAGATGAAGACCCTTCACAAGGCTTACATCGCTGCTCATGCTTTAGCAATTTCGAACCGCTCGAATATTCCAGGTACTTCATTTTCTCATATCCACAACAGTGCAGTAGTAAATCGTGTCTTGATGCAATCAGCAGGATTCAGCAACAAAATATTGGGGCATGATGCTTTTGGAAATGCAGTTGTACATCATGAAGCAGTTGAAGATGCCTTTCTTGCAGCAGCAGACGTTTTTCAACCTTCTGAGCTCCCATCCCATCGGGTAGCATGGCTGAGAAAACTTGCTGAATTTCATTCATTTCGTGAAAAGCATGCTGAAGAAGCAACATGCAGATTCATGATTCATCAGTGTTTATCGACAGCTGCTACTCTGAACGATAGTTTGTGGAATAGTGTACCTTTCTGGCCTTGGGCAAGTGATGCATCTGATGGTGTCCATCTTAATGGAGAAGGTCCTACTGGTTCCAGTACAGAATGTTGCGATTCTGAACATGATTTAGAGGGAATTAATGCCCCTTCTGAATACAACCTTGGTGATAACGGTGGTAAATCTTTAGATAAAAATCACTCCTTTCGGCGTATCTTTTATCGGGTTGCAAACTCAGTAAGAATGAGGACAGGTGATTGGGATATTGGTGGAAACAAAACATTGTTTTATGGGGTTACCTTTACATCTGAATACAATCATATTTCACCTTGGATTTCATTGAGAGAAATTGAAGAGGATATGATTGAAGAAATAGAAACTGCAGGTGGCTTGTTCTTGAAAGCAGGCATTGTTGAAAGTAGTAGATTCTCATGGAGTCTTGCAACTCAAATTTTCTCTAAGATATTCAATTATACTAAACTTGCGTATGCTTATAGAAAATTGGCCCATGTGGTTGCGTCTCAGATTCCTGTTGTCGATACAACCAATCAGTTGGAGCTATCATCTTCATTGGGTCGTTTTTATCGTGTATATTTTCATGGTGGAGCAGCTGATGAGCTTATGGGACAAGAATTTGTATATAGATCAGCACCATCAGTAAAACTTGAAGAGTTCTGCAAGAAGCTTCGTCAAGTGCTAACATGTATCCTTCCGAACAAAACACCAATAGACTTAGTATTAGATGACGGTAGACCACAAGAGCAACCCAAAAGGCACAATCGGCGACCTCTTGGTGTCGCTAGGGAGGCGATAACAATTAAAGTGACTCCACTACTCCCTTTACTTTGTGAGGAAAACGCACCAAGAGGGTCAACTGAATGGTTTTTGAAACAAACAGAGATTGCAGATTTTTCCAATGGTGATGGTACACACTGCAATAGTGGCATCAATCAACGTACACTACAACATGATTCTAATCGTTTCAAATGTTCAGGAAATAGCTTCATAGATTTGAGCTACCAACAAGGGAATGATTCTTCAAGTGATAAAAAACTCATTGGAGTAAAGAAATTCTCATTTACACAGCCTAGAGATAGACTCCGTGGATGTCGTGAATTATTCAGAGTTCCTAATGGAGATGTTTCAGACAAAAGTCTAAAAGTAACCGAACTTCTCGTGGGAGAAAATTTTCCGTGTTGTGTGACCAGACAAGAAGTTATCCAACGAAGTGTGTTTAACCAAAGCCCCGTAGAGGCTGCGCTTCAGAATGTATGCTCATGGTGCAGTGTTCTTTTCAGAACTGCCGTTGCAACAAATGGACTCGCTGTAATTGGAAACCCTGCCGATCAAGGTATCGGTACATCTGCAATTAAGGTTGTTGCCGACTGTATTCACTCGAGTCGCATCAAAGAATGTGGTCTTTCTATGCTCCAACATACTCCTGAAGAAACTGACACTTTCGATGATGAAAGGAAGATTAAAAGTAACGAGACAATAAAGACCCAACGAAAATTGGCTCGAGCTTGCGTTATATTCATGGAGCTGCTTCATATTCTTCTTGGAAGAAATAGAGATCTACTTTTAACTGCAGTTGAGGCAAGAAATCGGAGAGACGCGTCTTCAACAGAATCACTGTCGGGCAGAGGGGGTGATGGTTATAATAACTTTACAATCCCATCAAACCTGAGCCCAGGACGCATGTCCACATCTCATTATGAGACTCAATCATCTGTCTTTCATGAGACTTTAGGAACTGTAACCAGAGGTTATGATGATGGACATACATACTACGGTGCATGCAGTATATCTTGTGCGACCGAAAAAACAGACAAGGCGATGGCTCTTCATTCTGTACTACAAGAATCCTTTATTTCAATGACGAGGGCTCTTCATCCCCTAATATTGAGAACCATTAACAGTGAAACACCTCGATGGATGAAGCTTTGTTGTCAGGATAACTACTTTTCTTCTGGAACATATCGACAGACTCGAATAGTACTAGGTGAAGAACTATTATTCTTCGGAAGCGTTCCACAGACAGGACACCAACACATACGGGATGAAGATAGTCACACAGGTAGGTCAACTGTTCCTCCCATTATTGGAGCGCGAAGTTATTCACGAGAAATGTTGGAGCATGAAAGTTATGAAGAGAGTTCCACTTCAAGGAATTCAAGAGCTTCAGACTCAAACTTAATTCCTACTAGTAGGCAAAGTCCGTCTCATTCAAAGTATGGTAATTGGCGTGATAACGGGCATCAAGCTGAACCACAAACGTCTACTGCCTTTGAAATATAGTGATCAAATATGGGTCAAACGATATGGTCTTAGTGTGGTGCCGAGACCTCATTACGTTTTGTTTCGAAAACTCCACAGCAGTTCGCCAGTAGTCTCATTGATTGTAATGCGATGTTTCACAACATTGATAATGCTATTCATAGTGTTAATTGAAGACTGATGATTTTCTAATATATATATATATATATATATTGATGAGAGACTTCTGAGTTTTAATTAATTAATTGAAGTTAAATTATATGACCAAACACGTTACGAAAACCTAAGGAAATATCCGATGCACAGTGCAATGTTAAGTTTCCTTTCGACCTTGTCCTATCTACTGCATCTCGGAACATTCGATCAAAAATTGATACTGTTCCATGTGGACACCAAAAATGATATCCTTTACAGGCTTTACATGTTGCTGGAAAGAAGCGGTGAAATGCGCTTGTACATTGGTAACGAGTTAGATATAGCACAGTAAGATAGCAATCCAAGTCAGGCTCTGACTTTTTTCTACGCGTCTCGTTACGTTGAAGGACTCTAATTATGATAGGATAAAAGTCTCTTTTGTCACATGCTTCAACTAAGGGTACCAAAATTGATGACAGATCAGCATGATCCCAATCACCTTGAGCGAACGACTGAAGACTAAAGTTAGATAGCAGAGGAAAGTTATTGTTCAAAATGATTTCGATTGAATTACTTTCTGTTCCTCGTTGAGTCTGCAAATACTGCTTTGCTTTGATAGACTGTATGAAGTCTTCTTGTGGAGACTTTATATGCTTCTTTTGTAATGCGTGAATAATGGTGCGTAAAGATATTACAGTTTTTCTTGCCGATTTACATCCTTCTTCTGCAATCGACTTATCCCATGCTGCGAAAGCACACCAATATGGGACAGATTGGCAATCTTTGACATTGATTGGGAGTGGAAGCGGAAGAGAAAACCGACAACAATTCCACCAAAAATTGTAAAATATAGTTGGATCTAAACGAAGTAGGGCCTCCCTTTCAAAAAAAAAATCACATTCACCACTCTCTTTAATATATTTTTCCATGACCATGCGTAGCTTAGAGGGACTTATATAAGGAACAAATCCAATGGATTCATCCTCATTGCTACGAACCCCCCCAAACTGACTAGGCAGATTGTAATTACTTTTTGATGACGAAAAAGGTGCGTCATTAACTACTTTCCCACTGTCTCCCTTGGATATTTCACAAACTTTATATCCTAGCTGTGGATGAATAGCAGAGCCACAACATGGACATGCTATTGTATCAGATTCATCATCTTCATCATTTCTATCCCAACCGGCTTGAATCTCTTCATCAAGTGGTATGTAAGAACATTTTCCACACACTGTATGGCGAGACCACATAGCAATGAACTTGAAATTTTCATCAAAATTCATTTCACTAAATGCTGAATAATGCAGTGGAAATGATGACGAACACAAAATAGGAGACCAATTTGAACCTGGATTCCTCTTCGATTCTTTCTTGTCATGGTGAAGGCATGACTCATCTATACTATTACCTAAACGTTCTCCTTCAGCTCTAATATCTACTTTTTCTTTCTGTTTTTTCTTCAAATACGACTTATTACGCCATGATCTACCAGCATCTTCTAACCCTGATATATTCCCGTCTAAACAATCACACGAACCATTTATGATACCATTGAAAGATATATCAATATTGTCACCCATAATTTGTGTGTTGGAGTCTACGACACTTGGATTTGCCTCAGAGGAACCTGGTGACTTTTTCCCGAACCCTTCTGCTATTGCTTTGGTATACT
>Ga0115103_1057655_pt1 | contig 11352 bp, 17 predicted proteins | sample MBTome_2_FD_89643 | JGI IMG/M metagenome (GOLD analysis project Ga0115103, IMG submission 89643) | Marine eukaryotic communities from Pacific Ocean to study complex ecological interactions - MBTS_5May14_M1_3um Metatranscriptome... | ecosystem: Environmental > Aquatic > Marine > Oceanic | place... | reverse complement strand
CTTAGATTTATAAATGTATTTCTTTATCATATATCAGAACCTAGCCAAGATAGTGGGGAGCTCTTCTGGCTCATCAGCCCACTCGTTTGTGTTGGCGTTCTCACTTGTTGTGTTCTGTGCTCTAGGAACCTCAGCATCGCCGTTGCCTTGGATTAGATCGTCGGCCATTTCTACAACTGCAGGTGTTCTGGACAAGAAGAGAAGGGTAGGGCCGAGAGTCAAGGCGAGGGAGGTCATCACTGTGGAGATCGAGAGCTCGCTGTCTTGGCCAGCACCAGCACCAGCAGCAAGAGCGACGCCGACACCGGGAATAGTGGCAACAACTTCGGGGAGTAGGTTGGTGCTAGCACCGTTGGTACCTTTACCGAGATCCATCTAGAGAATAGGAGCTCCTAGGTTGTAGGTTCCAGCTGCAACTTGAAGTTGGAGATCCGTCTTGATCTTAGCGATGGCGACGACTTGTTCAGCTGCAGTTTGAGTAGCAAGAGCCATGATCAAGTACTGGACTTTAACGGAACCTTCATAGACTGCCACGACCTTGACTCTGCTCTTGTGAATGCCCAAGGCGGCAGAGACACGATCAGCGAACGAGGAAGTACCTCCACTGGAGTAAAATTCTTAAAGAGTCCATTCCATGCGAACGTTAGTCAAAACGGCATTTCTAGGTCTGAGCTCAAGCTCACAGCCAGGAGTGATGAATAGGTCTAGGTAGTTCTTGACTCCTACAAAGCGATTCTCTCCACAGCCCTTGGTCTTCGTGAGTACACCAGGAGCACCAATCTCCGCATCCCAGTTGTTAATGGTCACTTCCTTGTTGTTGATGTACACTTCTATAGCATTAGATTCGGGGTACTGTACTCTGAGGGCAACACCTACACCAGTCATACCCTTGGTGAGCGCGAATCTCTGTTTGCCAGGAGGAGTACCAGTGTATTCAATTGTATAGAACTTGTCAGTCTGGACCTGAGCGATGAAGCGAGTACGCCTCTTCTGGCAGGTGTAGACACCATCCCAACAGTGATCCATGTCATTGTTCAACTTGTTAACCATACCTGTGGAATAGTCCTTGACGTACACAGGCTGCACAGAGCGATCCATAGTGTCACCATCCAGAGAGTCGATCTTAAGGTTACCGATCTTGGGGTTCTTACAAAGGAAGGCGTTCCAAGCAGTCCTCTTGACACAAGTGTCTGGAGGCAGACTGTGGTAGTTACCTGTGATCTAGAACTCAGGGTAGTCGAACTTGGGCTTTACGGCTCCCTTGAATGTGGTGCCGGTGAACTTTGCAACTGCATTCTGAGGAGCAGTGCAAGGGAAGTTACCACAATCGGTGGGGTTGGCCCATCCTTTTGGCGGTTCGTAGATGTGCGCAACGGCATCATCATGCACATTATCGAAGACAGTGTTCACGAAGTTTTGAACATGGATATGATCGGAAGCATGGGTATTAGGTCCCATACAGTACTGCCTTGATTTCCCTTTGCATCCCTTGAGCTCGACGTTAGCAAAGTCATGGAAAGTCACGGCCTTGAATTCAGTGTTATGCTTCCAGGTTCCAGCCGACTTCATTTTGTAAACGGGTAGAGCGGAGGTGGATTTGGGATGAAGATCCTTTCCTTTATCGAGACCAGCCATGAACCAGACTCCATTACGCGTTGCGCAGTGAGGCTTATCAATGGCGGTGTCTTCTCCCCAGACGTGGATGTTTTCCATATGGGCGAGAGTATCATCGCCGACCACATTCAAACTGACACCCTTCATGCTGTCGAGACACTAGACGTCATGAAGTTTGAAATCCTTTGATGTGTCTGCAGTGACTACACACTGCTCAGTTGCCCAAGCAGAGGCAAATTTACTTCCTTCATAGCACAGTTTGTGAGCTGAAGCGAATTCGGCGTTAGGGTTGGGGTAGATTCTAGCTCCATGTCCCTCAATTGAGCGAGCAACGTTTCCGAAGAAGTTGGTGTTAGTTGCTTTGCAGGAGTGTCCGGGTGAAACGAAACCAGCGAATTTGCATCCGACTGAAGTTGAGTTCTTAACTACGACATCCTTGCACTTGGTATCGGTCTCGTGGTATGAGCAAACGGCAACGCAGGCCCACAAGTCAGCGGCCATTCCAATGCCGTTGACCTCTCTCATCATGACATCACCGGTATAGACATTGTCAAGAGTGACTTTCTGGGCAGCATGGATGCTGATACCGATGGCCTTGAATCCAATAACTTGAGTGTCCTTGATAACGACATTTGCGGACTGAGCCACTGAGAGTCCCCAGCCTAAACCTTCATGAATAACACTGTTAGTAACAGAGTGGTTGTTGGAGATGGCTCCGACGAATCTAAGACCAGCTTTGAAGGTTTACTTTTGACCGACGTGGTACATTTCCACATTGTCCATGGTGAGCGTGGCCGCTCTGAGCTTACCACTGGCTTCGACGGTGTCGGAGATGGTGATGTGGCCACCCCAGTCCACGTCAGGCGTCGTGGTGTCACCTTCAATCACAACACTTCTGCTTAGGTAGATGACCTCTTGACGGATATCCATCGCCTGGCCGTACTCTGCCTTGTACTTAGTTGCCGTAGTGGCAGCGGCTCCCCAATGGTAGTACTTCAGCTTGGCTTTCAAAGTCAATTTGCCAGTAGCACTGTCGTAAGCCTTGATTTCAGAGTAGTCAGACTCCTTGTACTTGTGACCAGTAGGTCCCATGTAGATCTTGTCTCCTACCTTCCAGTCTGTCAAGCCCTTAGCAATCATGATGTAGTCTTGGTTAGCAGGTGCAACAGCTAGCAACTTTTGAACTGGCGCAGCAGGGCCGGATCCGAAGAGGTCTACCTTACCGATAGAAGCGAGTACCTTGTTTCCAGCCTCAATGTTTCCATCGTAGACAACAGTGCGAGCTGCGTACTCTCCGTAGAGGGTGATCTTGAACTTGTCAGTGGAAGGAATAGGCTTATCCTTAGTTCCGATGATGAGCTCACCAGTGACAAAGATATGCTTAACACGTAGGTTAATGTTCTGAGTTTTGGCGGGGTCTGCACGCTGGAGGGTGAGTCTTCCATGGACAATCAAGTTCAGGTAAGGCTTGCCACCGGGGCAGGAGTCTCCAGCAATGTCGTAGACCATGTTCCAGCCTGCTTCAACAATTAAGGACTCGGAACCATCACACTTAGGTACGGTCTTGTTAGGATTCTTGGCAGCCCAGTGAACCTGATTAGTCCACTTTCTGACAGTTTTTTCAATCTCAGCATCCTTGAGGGGATCCATGCACTTGTTTTCCTTACATTTGTAGGCTTTAAGGCTCACTCTCATCTTTTTAGGGTCCTTTCCGTCCACGTAAAGGAGGAGTTCTTTGGGAAGTGCTTGCGTCTTGGCAGGTGGCACAATTTCTTCGCTGTTCTACTTGCTCAAACCTGAAGTATCAGTAGCATCACCCTTAGCAGTGTCTGAGGGCTAGACTACTTTATCTTTTCCACCAAGAGTAGAAGTAGTGATGGGGAAACCTCCAGCTCTTGCTTCAACATAGGGGATAGTAAAGTGGATACCCTTGTCGTTGGTATCCCACAGAGCACTGAGGTCGGCTGTCATCGATGTCCAGTCGAGACCAACTCCCCACCAGATTCTGTATCTCTTGCCTGTTACGTAGGGCATCGCCCATCCGTTTGATGGAGCCTGTTTGTCCTTGAATGGGACGTCAGACCACTTTGTCGTGTCCTTCTAGAAAGCGGCTACCTTTGTGGGGGTGTCGTTTGCAGTACGCTGAGTACTCTCCCACTGGGCAATTCTCATGGACATCAATCTAAAGTTGTTGGGAGAATAACCGTACCAGGCAACTCTTCTGACCGTCACTGAGCCCTTGCACTTAAGACCAGTGCTAGACTCAGCACTAGGGCTTCTTGCGCCTGAGGAGAACTGGTTAGGATCTTTGTCACACTCGCCAGGCCAGTGGTTATGGTTCCAGTAAGGAGTAGCCCATCCCTTGGTTTCTCCTGTAAGAGTACCATCAGCGTCGTAGTATATGGCTCTCCAGGGAACTTGGTAGTTGATCCTCGTGGTCGTAGTGCTGAATTTGAGGCCCGAGAAGTTGACTTGACGCGCACCTGAATCGGTGGCGGCTCCGTGCCAGCAATGAGAACAAGACCCAATGGCAGCGGCGGGATTCTTATTGGCGTCCATCCAGTTCCAGTTATGGAATTCGACGTTCTTGACACCGAACCACTCAGAACGAGGGGTGATGATTCCACGGGGACTGGAGGCAGCGAGGGTACTGCCAACAGAATCGTTGGTACTTTTGCCGACAACGATACCTCCGTCGATAAAGCACTTTTCGTGTTCCTTGGCTTCCCAAGTCATTTCGAACTCAATTCCAGCAAGGAGGTTATCTGCGACCTTGAAGTTCTTGAATTGAACGGCTCCGGTTCCGCCAGCAATAGCTCCATTTCTTCCGTTAGCATATCCTGTGAAGTCTTCATAGACAGCAGGTACAGCTGGGTTATCGGTTTTGTGGTAAGGCGAGCATGGCTTAGTGAGAGGGAAGTGATTGTGGAATATTCTCAATCCATATCTGCCACTGGAGTGAGCAACGTTGCCCTTGAACTCTCCGAGCTGAGATTAGATAGGGCAGATGTCTTTGCTGAAACTGGGTCCCATAGCGTTATCCTGCATGTCGAACCAGAAGCCGTATCTGTCTGATCCAGCGGCGTGGTTGTTTTTGAAAATGTTATCGGGATGAGTGATCCAGAAACTTCCAGGAGATTGATCAGTATTGAGTAGAGACCAACTTCTCTTGGTCTGAATGATCAAGTTGTTTTCGATTCTGTTCTTGGTCTCAGCAGCGTCTTCAATGAAGATGGTGTGACCCATGGTATCGTAAGCTACGTTGTTAATGACCTTGAAGTAGTGCACTCCATGGAGGGTCACAGCGCGATTGTAAGTCTGATGGATGGCGTTGTTGCGAGCATAAGACTGATGCACTGTGCCGATCATGTGGAAATGAATAGGGTAGCGACCAAGTTAGAAAGCCTGGCCGACATCCGTGAGCTCAACGTTCTCAATCTTTCCGATGACAGACTCATCACCAGGTGAGTGCAGCATGATGTGGGCGCCGAACATGTTCTTGTTGGACGTCTCAGGGTCTCCTCTGTAGACGATGTTTCTGGTTAGAAGACCAACTTCAGTTCTCATGTCCATGGTCTTGGTGCCGTATGTCTCTATTTTAGCGAAATGCTTGTAGAGGAGAGCCTCCTTGAAGCTGACTACAGGCTTATTGACGTTCGTGTTGTCAATAGCAGTAATAGTACGCTTTTCAGCATGACGGCCTTCCAAATCAGATGAGGCGATTACGATAACGTCTCCAATTACCCAGTCCACCTTCTCTTTAAGAGTGATGGATTTCTCAGCGGCGTTGGAAGTCTTATCCATCTGAGTCCAGCAAGGTTCTCTCTTGACACCGTGCATCTCAAGCTGGCCGAATCTAACACCAATCACCTTCTGTCCGTAAATTGGAAGAGTGGGGTCCGCGTATTTACCGTGCATAGTGACCTACAGTTAGGAGGTGTAAGGGTTGGTTTCAGTTCCCATTTCGACGTATCCGCCCTTGACGATGATAATGCGTGCATCTAAGGTTCTCTTGTGAGTCTTGCTGGCGTCGGGGGCAAAGAGAAGACTTCCCTCGACGGTAATGGCGTTGAGCTTAGCGGTGGAATCAACATCCACTAGCAAGTGTTGTCCCTTGGGGATATCAATGCTCTCTCCATCCACGGGTAAGAAGTCCAACCAGGTAGAGGTTGCGGAGTAGAGTGAGACGTATCTGTATACCAATCCCATGGTAGCTACATTTTTGTTAGCTCCTGATTAGAATGAAACGACGGGGTCGATGCCGACTACTCCTTTCACGCTGATCTTCTTGCCTGTCAGGCAAGTGACCTTAGTAGCGGTAGCAGTTTAAACAACACATGGTACCTTATCGAATAACACTGTGTTCTTTAACTTATCAGTATCAAAGCCTGTGCCTGTGAGGGTCACGGTAGTGGATCCAGTCACGGATCCGAATCTAGGAGAAATGCTAGTTAGCTTAGGTGTGCTAGTGTTGGCGTAAGTTACCTTGGTAAGGTTGACCTTGACATCACCAATCTTCATCTCAGGGATGCACTCATCAGAGGCAGTATTAGCAGCGACTGCCTTAGCAGAGACACCTCTAATTTTGATCTCACCCAGTCTGCAAGCTCCAGTGGCAGTGCCAATGAATCTTAAGTGTTAGTACTTAGGCTTATCTGCTTCTAATTCGAAGACCTTGGTGTTCCAGCCAACATGGACTTCATCCTTGACTTCCCAGATCTTGGTCCAGGCGGTGCCATCGTTGGATCCTTCGAATGACAACTTGCCTGCAATCTTAGCCTTCTCGGAGGCAGTTGTGAATCTGTTAGCGAAGAAGCTGACTTCATCAAGGACGGCCTTGAATCCAGTAGGGAAGACGGTCGCTATCTTACAAGCAGCATTGGAATCTTTGTATTCATCCATGTTGTTCTTGTTAGTCAACTTAGCTAGCTCAGTAGCTGATGCAGTTCCAGTCCACTTGATATCCATCATTCCGGGTTTAGCAATGGCGTAGTTCTTCACAGACTCAGTCGTTGCCAGAGCAGGCACGGTGCAGATGGTCTTTTCAGAAGTACTGGCTGAACTGATAACACAGGTGTTTCCACAGATAGTGATTCCATTGCCTGTGTTAAACGAGTTACTAACTAAACTTGAGTAATAGCCTTCTCCAGCGAATTCGTAGAGCGCACCACCAGCATAAGAAGAGGTGACAGCAGTCGTAGTAGGTGCAGTTGAAGGCGTGGGGCCTCTAGCCATCGTTTTGGACGTAGAGTTAAGAGATTTCACATAGCAGCCAGCACATCCAGCAACAGTTGTCTTCTGTCTGAACATCAATGTTGGTGCAGTTGCCACCTTTGCGTAGGGGAGTCCCAGTCCTGAGCCAGCTCCCATAGTGACCTTTGTGAAGTCGAAGATGAAGCTATTTGTAGTGTAATCAATCAAAGAGCTTGCTCCTTAGAAAGTTAAAATTGCATCGAAAGTATCTTTATCAGGTAAGCCAGCAGTGGTAACACCGATTGTGACCTTATCTTTAGTGCGCGTAATAGTACTAATATTGGGAGATGTAGCAGTTTCTTGCGAGTAGATGCATTTAGTGGCACCTGCCTGGCAATCGTACTTAGTGCTTCCAACCTTGAGTTCCAGTTTAGCGCCCTTAGCGATGACTTCTGCCTTAGTTGTGCAGAAGAAGTGTCCGAACTTAGTGATTTGAACTTTAGAGCAAACGTCTTTGCCTCCTGCAATCAGCATCACTGTTGAGCTAGTGCCGAAGCCACCACCTGTGACAGAGATATAGGCTCCACCGGTACTTCCGACAGTAGGTGAGATCTCCAGTAGAGTAGGAGTTGCCTTCACAGCGCCAATGGCCGTAATACTGGCTTTCGAAACGTAACCGAGTGCAGTCGCTAGCTGGACGGTAGCGGCTGTGGTATCGGCCAGGTGGGTAATGACGAAGGTAGCTACAGTAGCGGTAACTGAGCTAGTGGTCTGCTTGGTGCCATCGAGCCAGAGTTCGGTACCGGTGGTATCGTCCTTGGTGAACGGCTTGTCGCTGGTGGTGGTGATGGCCAGCTTGTAAGTCTTCGAGGTGGTGTCGAAGGTGACAGCTCCAGATTGGACATCTAGAGGGGGAGCGACCCACTTCAGTTTGCACCCGTTAGGAGCGCTCGCATTGCACTTAGCTTCCTCACTGAGCTTCAAGAAGGCCAAGACAAGTCCATCGTTAGTTCCGATGTGAGGTTCAGTGGGAGTTCTGCACTTGATTGTGGTATCCGATGAGGATACAAGGAGACACTTAATGTTTCCTTTAGATCCCGCTCCTCCAATAGTAACAGGGTTATCGAGGATGTCGGTGGAGAAGTGTCTACCAGTGATAGTAAAGAGAGTTCCTCCCATGTTTGAGCCTTCAACTGGAGAGAAGTTAGTAATCTCTCCGATGACCTTGAGGGCCAGTGCTGAGCTGTCGATGGCTCCATCGAGCTTCGTGCTGACCGTAAGCGTGTAATCACCACTCACAGCACCAGGGAACTTAATTTGAATAGTTCTCTTTCCAGTGTTGTTAACGGCAGTGATGTACATCCTTCTGAGGGTAGCTTTACCCTTCTTGTCTGTACCGTGGAGGTTAACGGTAGTATCCTTAATAGTGAGAGTACCGGTGTAAGAAGCAGCCAAAGTAATAGTGACCTTAGTGTGGAGGACAGGAGATACTGAGGCGGGTGAAACACCCTCGGCAGCTTTCTTGGTAGTGCTAGCCTTCACGGTTTGAGAGTTGTTGGTAATCGAGTTGACAGTCACGATCACGGGGTTAGCTTTGGCAATATCCTCAGCAGTAGTCTTAACAAGTTTCTCAGTTGTGCACTTGATTTGAGTTGAAGTGACAGTCGAGACAGGGCACTTAGTTCCGTCAGTAAGAGCAACAGTGTTTGATGCAATGTTTTCTGCATCAAAGCCAGTTCCAGCAATAGTGAGGACATCCCCTCCCATTTGGTTGAGGTTAGTTGCGGGTGTCACTGAGGTCACCGTCAGAGCTGCTACTATCTTAGCAGTACCTGCCTTAATAGGCACAGATCCGGTGGCGGTCTGAATCGAAGCATCCCAGTTTCCAGCTGATAGCGTGTTGGGAAGGGTGCAGACAATCTCAGTGGCTGATTTCTTAGTAGGGGTACCACATTTGGTGCCACCGACTGAGACAGAGGTAGGAGTGGGTAAGCCTGTTCCTGCGAGTGTGAGAGTGCTTCCTGCCACAGCTTAAGCGGTGATCTCTCCAACGTTAGCGATGTACTTGTATCCACAGTTGAAAGTAGGACACAGAGCGTCAATACCAGCAACAGAGACTGAAACTTGAGGAGTATTAGCTGTGGCTTAGATGAACTCTAGGGGCATGGGCTGGAAGAAGAGGTTCTTTCCATAAGCATGGGTGGTAGTTGCTAGGAACTTGACAGTACTAGTATCTTATGCGTCCTTATTCCCAGTAAGAGGCGTAGTTGTGTCAGACTCGATGGTGCATTGAGCTGGGTTCAGGTGAACGTCTCTAAAGTGGACGAAGAACTCGCGTCCGTTCTCATAGTAAGGATACTTATGAGAGTGAATAACTTCAATCTTATCAGCTAAGAAAGGAATAGAGGCAGTGATAGACTCCTGAATGTTAACAACATGGTTGTTGTAGAGCATAGCGCCAGTGCTGATCTTCGCCTTGGAGACGGGATCGGTGCAGCTGAAGATGAATTTACCAGCGAGGGGTAAACCAGACTTCTGGGTGCCCGCTAGTCCAGACTCCATGGTAGCGATGCTGATCGTGGCCTTTGTCTTGACCTTGGCTACAGTCATTCTGCCAGAAGTTTAACCAGTGATTCTTCTTCTAAGAGAACAGGTGTATACGTACTTGACAATAAGGCTCGCGGTCTTTGTTTCAGCGCCAGCTGCGTCTAGGTCAGCGCGAGTGATAGCAATGTCTGATCCAAACTTCGAGTAGAAGCCCTTGATAGCATTCCTGAAGTTGTTGGTGGAATCGTTGGTTTTGATTTCCTTAGATTACCAATTGACGGGCTTTGCGCCTGTCTCGTCCATGATGTTGATCTTGTAGGTCAATCCATCTGACTTTTCTACGGTGAGGGTCCATTTCTCGGGGAGATCATCGTTCTGAATCTCAAAGGTCTGAGAGGCCTTGGTGATCTGGTGATGGTTGGTGGGAGAAGGAGTCTCCGCTTCGTACTCAACTGATACTGAGAAGTGATCGTCACCGGTGTATTCGATGTGCTTTCCAATCATAGAGTAGGACTTTCCTTTAACCAAAGAAATCCAGTCACTTCTATGCTGAGAGTTAGTGCGACGCCAATCGCGGAAACTAATAGCTCCACTGTTGTAAGCAATCTTGACGCGCTTGTAAGTTGGAGGCGTGGCTTCATCGTAAGGATTCTTGGAGTCCAGGTCAAGTTGACAGTAGTCATCACAAGTAATGTAGAAGCGGAACTTTCCAGTAGCTGGGGCTTTGAACCAGCCTTCCATAATGTTGCCATATCTATCCGCTACATTTCTGTAGGTTTCGAAGCTGGAAGCAAACTTGACTGTTGAGGGATGGGATCCATCCATTAACGTGGTGTAGTTAGGGTTAGTGTTTGAGTTGGTAGGGTTGACAAAGGTATGCTTGAGTCCCGGGCCACCAGGTTAGGCCTGTGTCTTGGAGATGGCGGATGCCTTTCCGGTTACGCACTTGATGGCAGTCTCGGAAGTAGATGTGATGGTGCAAGCCGTTCCCGCCACAGAGACGGTGACGTCAGTAGGAAGTGTGGAGCCTTCAGCCTTAGTTCCCTCAAGGTCCCATCCTGTGATAGTGAGCTCCTGCCCACCGTTGATGTATCCTGAAGAGGCACTGATCGTGTCAATACGTGGATGAACACGCATTGTCCAGCAGTCTGTTCCAGCGAAATCGCACTTTTTAGCTGAGTCGATAGGCACTGTCAGTCCTTTCTTGAATAGCAGGGTAGGCACTATGTCCTTAGCCGCAGGTTGGAAGGGACTACTATTACCTTTCCAAGGTTGGTTAGTCCAGCCATTAGGTCTGTAAGTATCTGAGATAATGTCGTCAAACACCAGGTTTGTCTTTCCGATCTTCATCTCTTTCAAAGCGTGCTCGGAGGAAGAGGCATTATGGAGGACGCTCTTTCCATAGACGTTGTACTAGACCATCTGCCCACCATACATGTTGGAAGGAGTCACGTCAAGAAGCAGAGGTGTGTAATCTCTTTCGTACTTGACTTTGCAGTTGCCTGCAGAGGCGCACTTGATCGAGTTGTTGGTAGAGTGAATCGACATTTCTAATTAGATTGTTGAAGCACCGCCCTTACTGTGAGGCAGGACTGCTCCATTGAAGTCAGAGAAAGGCTTCTAGAAGATGGTCATCACAGAGGGGAGCTTGTAGTTCAGAATACCAGCCATGGTATTGGAGTTGAATTAATCATTTTCTGTGAGAACAGGGAGAGGGAGTTTGACCTTAGAGGCATTGATTGTGCCTTCTCCAACGAGTACATTAGCGGAAGGAGAGCTTTCCATGTTCTCTCCAGTCATGACCATCATAGCACCGCCACCCATGGAAACAGACATACCTGTGGAGGCCTATGAATCGTCAGATATCTTTGTCAGAGTCATGAGAGGAGCTTTAACCGCGGCATTCACTCCGATCATCTCTGGAATAACTTGTTGCACTGTAGCTAGAGCAATAATAGCTCCGGCTTTAACCCATTTTGTGGATGAGTTTCTTTGTTT
>Ga0115103_1379781_pt1 | contig 11531 bp, 12 predicted proteins | sample MBTome_2_FD_89643 | JGI IMG/M metagenome (GOLD analysis project Ga0115103, IMG submission 89643) | Marine eukaryotic communities from Pacific Ocean to study complex ecological interactions - MBTS_5May14_M1_3um Metatranscriptome... | ecosystem: Environmental > Aquatic > Marine > Oceanic | place... | reverse complement strand
GTGCTATCGGAAAAATCAAGCTAAATAACGTCAGTTTGCCTACCTAATATTCAGTATGGTTTGATTCAATGAATTGTTAACTTCCAATGCCCGTGAATTAGCTTGAAAGTTTCGCTGGGCAACAATCATGTCGATCAATTCTGTGGTTAAGTTCACGTTGGCCTGTTCCAGCGCCGATGATCGGATGCTGCCGAATGTACCCGTTGTGGCTTCACCTGCCAGTGCCTCACCAGAGCTAATACTTTCCTTCCATTGTGTGTTTCCGGCTTGAGTTAACCCTTGCTCATTGGCAAAACGCGCCAGCGCGATCCGGGAAATTGGTGTCGATGTACCATTAGAAAAGGTAGCTCGTACCAAGCCGTCTACACCAATTTCAATGCCGGTTAATCGACCAACTGGCAAACCGTTTTGTTCCAGCGACGTAACTTCAAAGTTAGAGGCAAATTGGGTGGGTTCATCTGGTGTCGCATTTAATGCATCCAGTGCAAAACCTAGGCTAATTTGCTCCGTAATTGATGCACCATTAGTGATAGGTGGGTTACCTATCGGCATAGTTGTTACGTTTCCTGTGGGCTGCGGCGTGCCTTGAGAATTTTGAATGGCTTGAAAGTCGCCACCTGGGCCGAACACCATACGAAATGCAGGTCTACCGGGAGCAGCAAACGTTGTTCCCACGGTATTTGCCGCTATCGCACCAGCAGTACCTGAGCCAGTATCGTCGGTAATCGCGATAGGGACATCATCTACCGAGGCGGTTACCAACCACTCGTTGGTCGCACCAGCATCTTTCATGAAGTAGTAGGTCATAACATGAGAATCACCTAACGAATCATAAATAGTTACTGAGGTTGAGGCGTTGTAAGTTGTTGGATCCTGTGGATTAAACAACAGCGGATCGACATCCGCAACCGCCGCAGGCAAGTTCATTCTCATATTCACCTCCGAGGTTGCTGTCGGTGAACCGGATGAATCGGGAATTCGCACGGGCGATGACGTACTCAAGGCGACAGAAGAGGACGTACCGTCCACGTTAACCGGAAAGCCTAACAGGTGATCGCCATTAGAATTAACCACAAAGTTATCGTCGTTTAGTTTGAATTGACCCGCCCGGGTAAAAGAGAAATCACGTGATGTTTGATCCGGGACAGTGGCAAAAAAGCCCGTGCCTGTGACCGCCAAATCGAGAGCGTTAATAGTAAATTGTAAACTCCCTTGGGAAAACTGTTGCGCCACTTCGGTAGTGAGTACACCATCGCCCACTTTAGTGCGACTGCCTGACAGTAGCGAAGCCGCATACACATCGCCAAATTCGGCTCGGGACTCTTTAAAACCTACCGTATTTACATTAGCAATATTATTTGCTGTGGTGTCGAGATCTTTCTGAGCTGCTGCTACACCGCTCAATGCTATATTAAAGGACATGGAACTTTCTCCTCCAGAACGCTAACTGTTAACCGCCGACTCTAATAACGTCGCCTAGTTGAATACTTTCATCACCAGTCAAATTGAGCACCACACCATCGTTACCCGTACCCGTCAAACTGACGCTAGCAACCTGACGATGCAGACCAAAGGGCAAAGATTCTTCCTGACCGTTAACTTTACCCTGAACTTTGACAACATAATTTCCAGGTGGAACTAATAATCCCTCATTATTTGTCCCATCCCAGCCAAAATCTATATTTCCGGCACGCTGTGTGCCCACGTCTATATTGCGGATCACCTGACCTAACTGGTCCTCAATAGTGATTTCCATTTCTTGCACATCGCTTGCAGCCACAGCAGAACCATTAATTTGGGAATTCATCACAACATTAAGTGCTTGATTCTGACCTTCAACTGTTGCAAACGCCTCAACTCTGTATTTACCACCCGCCAGAATGTTGCCGTTTTGATCTTGGCCATCCCAACCAAATGAAATTGCCCCAGCCGATTGTTCTCCACCGTCGATGGTGCGAACAACATTGTTAAATTCATCAACAATTTGAATGGTTAAATCAGAGACATCAGATTCAGCAATAATGTTGCCGAATACGTTGCCATCTTTCCAAGTCGTACCGACATCGGTATTCACCAACACTTCCTGACCAATTAAACTCGACGCTTGAAGTGCTTGATTTGAATTCATCGACTGGGCGAAGGCATCAAATTTATTGTTCAGTTGCGACAAACTGTCTGCCATCGTAAAGCTGGTCATCTGTGCAACCATTTGATCATTATCAACTGGTTTGCTCGGATCCTGATTCGACAATTGCTCGGTGAGCATTGAGAAAAAGTCTTCCTGCGTTAATTGCTGGTTATTACCATCTGAAATCGGTACTGGCTCTTCTTTAGGCCAGAATAATCCCTTATCAAGACCTGCACTGTTTACATTGGACATGCTCTACCCCTAACGACCTTGTCCAAGCATTAACACTCTGCGAAAAATTTTCTTCGTCGTGTCGGCAACCTGAACATTGGTTTGATACGCTTTCGATGCAGACATCATATCTGCCATCTCTTCTACAATATTGACGTTGGGCTTATATATATAGCCGTTTTCGTCTGCCATTGGGTGACCTGGCGAATACTCAATTTGTAGCGGCTTTTGACTTTCCACCACACCGAGTACTTTTACGCCGGAGCCGACCTGTGCCTGACTCGCTTTGTTCAGCTCGGCGGCAAAAACTGGATGACGGGCTTTATAAGTTTCGTCGTAACTACTACTAACGCTATTGGCGTTGGCAACATTACTCGCCGTGGTATTCAGTCTGACATTCTCAGCGTGCATACCCGTTGCAGCGATATTCATGACATTAAACAGACCCATATTTACGCCCTCTGTTGTGATCGATTTTCGTTGGTTATCCAAGTGAAAAAGGAGGTCACGGTTGCCTTCATCCATACTTACTTTGTTGCCACCTAAGCAAGGCAACTCAAAAACAAGCAAATAATGTACCAATTAGTTCTCTAGCTTTGACCGCCAGTAATAGCCTTCTTCATACCTTTGAACTTTCCATCCAAAAACTGCAAGCTAGCCTGATATCGCAAACCATTGTCTAAAAACGTATTTCTTTCGATTTGCACTTCAACATTGTTGCCGTCGCCCGTGTCTGGCTGAGAAGTTTCACGGAACTTAATATCATTTGCCATCATGCTGGTTCCCCCCTCAATGTGGCGGGAATTGGTCCGAGACATACCATGTCGCTGGCCATAATTAGCACTCTCCATTGCCGCTTTAAAATCAATGTCTCGTGCTTTATAACCGGGAGTATTGGCATTTGCCAGATTACCCGCAATCACTTCCATTCGGTTGTTACGAATATTCACTGCCTTATGTTGAAACCCTGTTAATTTGTCTAAACTAATGGCCATGGCGTTTCTCCCCGGTTATCTTGATTTAGTGGCGTTTCAATCGACACCGTCAAAAACCAAACTTATTACTCACATGCCAGAAACAAGCAAAGATAATGCCAATCTAATTAATGATTATTTATTTTATACAGAACAGATAGTTAAAGAGGTATTAAGAGAAGAGATACAATGAGTTTAAATTCGAAGAGCGAAAGAAAGAGAAAGAACAGCGGGGAGAAAATATCAACCATAAAATGAACAAAATAATGCCAGTGCATCCCATTCTTCGTTTTATCGCCCGTGCGAAGAGCCTACACCGAATAGACTCACAAATAAATCATGATAATTTAAGCGGTCGTGGCTTATTTTTTAACGTAGTACAAACCTGTCGGTCGTCGTATCATTTCAAAATCGTTGGTAAGACCCGACATGGATTCAGATGCCCCAAGAAACAATACCCCACCTTGATTTAACGCCACTGAAATCTTGGCTAAAATCCGAGATTTCATCTCCGCAGAAAAATAAATCAATACATTGCGGCAAAATATAATATCGAAACGTCCTAAACCTGCAAACGAATCCAGCAAATTCAGCGCTTTAAACGTTACCATATTGCGAATGTCAGGTTTCACTGCCAACACACCATTACCTACCGAGTCAAAATAATGACGTTTACGTTCTTCTGACAGCCCACGCGACAATGACAGATTGTCGTAAGACGCTTCCTTACAACGTTCTAACATCTCACTAGAAATATCAGTTCCTAAAATATGCACACCGGCTGACAAAGCCGCAGGATTTCGACGAGTATATTCCCGAATAGTCATACCAACAGAAAATGGTTCTTGACCAGAGGAGCAGGCTGCACACCAGATCTTCAAGGGCAAACGAGAACCACGGTAGTCTGGCAGAATATGTTCCGTCAGTATCTGGAAGGGATAGTTATCACGAAACCATAGCGTTTCGTTAGTTGTCATAGCATCGACAACCTCATCGACGAGTCCACGACACTTTTCGTTAACGACTTTATCAACCACATCAGAGAGCTGCTGATAGCCATGCTTACGCATGAGCGGCGACAAACGGCTTCGCACTAAATATTGTTTATTTTCGCCCAAAACAATACCACATCGCCGCTCCAGAAAGTGTCTGAACCGAACGTAATCTTCGTCGTGAATTTGCTTATCCGGCACTGTATCTGTTCCTGTAGCCGTGTTAGTCATGAATTTACCCGTATTCAGAAGCAAAATTCATCGCGAGCTAAGCTTAAGCTTGCGATTCGCAAAAAGAGTTTGACCAACTTGAAAGACATAAGAATAGGTAAAATATAACGACCATTTCAAAATATCTAGTCTGCACTCATCCATTTTTGCACAGATTCCGCAAGTTCATCCGGATGAAATTTCGCGATAAAATCATCTGCGCCAACTTTTTGTACCATTGCTTGGTTAAAAACACCACTTAAAGATGTGTGTAAAATAACATGCAGCTTGGCAAGTTCAGGTTTACTCTTGATCTCAGCAGTGAGTGTGTAGCCATCCATTTCTGGCATTTCGATATCGGAAACCAACACAGCAACCTTATCTGTTACATCACCTGTTTCCTCAGATAGTGCTTTTAGGCGGTTTAGCGCCTCTCTGCCGTCTCTCGCCACCTCAATAGTCAACCCTAGGCTGGAAAGTGCCTTTTTCACCTGGCTTCTCGCAACCGATGAATCGTCGGCGATAAAGATGATTTTATCAATGCTCTTATCGATTTTCACACTGGCCGCAAATTCTTTACTGACTTCAGCGTTAGCCGGGGAAATCTCGTTGAGGATTTTTTCCACATCAAGAATTTCAATTAGCTCTTTCTCCACTTCGGTCACCGCTGTGAGATAACTGGCTTTACCAGTCCCTTCTGGCGGTGGCAATATCGATTCCCAATTGATATTGATAATGCGCTCTACCGAGCCGACTAAAAACCCCTGAACAGTTCGATTGTATTCGGCAATGATGATAAAGGAATTGTTGACGTCCTGAATAGGACGACCACCCATAGCCAAACTGAGATCAATCACAGAAATGGTTTGCCCGCGAATGTGCGCTACACCGCGGATCAACGAATTGGATTTCGGAATAGACGTCAATGGAGGGCATTGCAACACCTCCCGAACCTTAAACACGTTAATACCATACCGCTGTTTACCCAAAAGCTTGAACAGCAAAAGCTCCAGCCTGTTTTGACCGACTAACTGCGTGCGCTGATTTACAGAATCTAATATCCCAGCCATAAAATCCTCAATATGAGTCAAACAGGCATAAAATTTGCGTTACCAACTCACAATGTCGTCACGAAGTTGGGAACTGCCTGAAAGTTGACGTTTTCAAATCTATTTGAATGCCTTTGTAAGAAGCATAGCTAAATTGATTGCATGTGAACATGAAAAATATGAGAGAGATGATGAAAATATTGAAATTTCCGCTTATCGCTTCTCTGCTTAGCGCTCCGCTCTTAGCTCAGAACGATAATTTTGCAATGCATAATTTAGTCACTAATACTGCCGAAAGCTACATAAGAGAAAATATCTCTGCATCTCCCCATTCAAAAATTACAATTTCTGCTAAAAAAATCGACAAACGTATTAATATTCCTGTTTGTCCACTCCCCCTGACAGCTTCCACTAGTAACCGATTTGATCAAAGTAGCGTCACGGTTAAAGTAGAATGCCCAAGTAATCATTGGTTCATTTATCTATCGGTTAAAGTAGAAGAGGTTCAACCCGTTGTAGTTCCCAACACGGCGTTATCCCCAGGTACCATTTTAACCAAAGATAATTTAGAAATAATCAATATTAATAAAAACCGGTTAAGAAGTACTACTTATCAGGAACCCGACATTCTTATTGGGGCAAGATTGAAAAGACGCAGCCGCCCCGGACAACCCATATCTCCCAGCATGCTGTGTTTTGTGTGTAAAGGTGATGCCATTGTTATTGTTGCACAAGCAGGTAATATGCTAATAAGAACCAGTGGCGTTGCGCAGCAGGATGGCAACATTGGCGATACTATTATTGTTAAAAATAAACGTTCAAAAAAACGAATTGGCGCCAAAGTAGTCAGCATTAAGCAGGTTGAAGTACAAATTTAATTTTGAGAAAACAGGCTTTCGTCTCATGAAGACAATAAAGAGTCCTAAGCAGCACTTCTCCCAACCGTTCAAAAAGTTAACTATTTTACCCGTTGAGATTTCGCTAATGTCATCGCCTTTAGCGTGGAAACAACACTTATAAATTGACTAAAAACACCCTCAAAGTAACTCTAATTACTGGTTTTTTAGTCTTTTGGGCAGCCATCGGAATTATTTTTGCCACAAGAGAATTAATCGCTTAGTATGGTGTAATATAAATGCAGATTAGACTGCAAAAACACGGGTTAAACAGACCTCTTAATTACCTTCAAAATACTGTGCATTTTCCCTAAAGAAATGTGGGTTAAAGCCGATAAAAAAACTGAGGTAATTAGGTCGTTTTGGAAAAGATTATGGCTATCAATAACATAGGCAATAATGGGCAAAAACCGCAGTTGGAAAGTCAAAAACTCAACCAACAGCAACAGGCTCATAACCAAGTTGCAACAAATGCAAAGGCGCAAAACGCAGCGGCTGCCGCAGCGCCAAAACAAGATTCAGTTTCATTAACCCAGTCGGCTCAGCAGCTTACACAAGTGCAAAAGAAAGGCACCGACGCACCCGTCAATCAAGAGAAAGTGGATCGACTAAAGAAGGCAATTCAAAGCGGAGAATACCGCGTTGATCCTGAAAAACTGGCCAGTAAAATTGCCAAAGCAGAATCAGAATTATTCGGTGTGGAAAAAAACTAGTAGCGAGTTCTCTGTAGATGTCCTTAAGTGAAGCAATAAAAGCACAGATCACACTGTTAATAAGACTCAAAGGGTTACTCGACACAGAGTTAAAACTGATTTCTGCTCGCGATGCTGAAGCTTTGCTAAAGCTTGTAGAAGAAAAGCTGCAAGTTTTAGAATTGGTACAAGAGCAAGATGTAAACGTTGCTGAGCTATACAATGCAGAAACCGTTATTTCAGAAAACACAGAAGCTTTGTTAAACCAGGCAAAACAGCTTTTAGAAGACTGTAAATTCAGCACCAATGTTAACGCCAAAGCGGTTGAACAAGGTCAACTCAGGTTAGAACATTTGCGGAAGTTACTCATTGAAGTGCGCAATAAAGAATCACTGACCTACGACAAAACTGGTCGGGCTCAAGGCGGCAGTAAAATGGGCACTATAAAGGCATAAGTAACGCTGCCAAAAGCATTAGTATATTGATTTGTTGATACGACTACTCAGCATTTACGCATTTTAAACAACAACTGTTTTTAGCTCTTCCCAATATTCCTCATCAAAGCAAATAATAAAGTGATTATCTCGTTCCAACCACAAGGTTAAACAAGATGGACGCCCGTGGTTCTATTCATCCAAGAGCGATTTCATACTAAAAAGCCATGATTAACCCTAAATCAGTTAAACCTGTCGCGAGGATGCGTATCGCGCTGATATTTAAAGTTTTTTTCGGTTATTTAACCCGATAGCGCTAGTCCATGGAGGATGGATGAATGGATGATGTGAGAACAACGCAGGAGCAGTTGTCGACTCATCCACACGGTGAGGGCAAATTGTTCGACTAATGTTCCGAAAATACCGTTCGATATCAAGCAGGAAACATCCGCAGCAGGGTTTCAATGACGTTTTAAGGATTAAAGTGTCTTATCCCCTAATAATACCTGATGTCCTTAATACGTTTTGGTCGTGCCGTTGAAATATATAGATCGTGCACTCTTTTAAAATCTAGGCTGAGCTCAGTTGCGTAAGTGTCTTCGCCCACCGGATAAGACTTCACAACTTCTGCACCGCGAATTATTCCTTGAACAGAGGATTTTAATTGAGCATCCTGTAATACTAAATTTGCCAATGAATTGTTAGCACCAATCTTCTGACCATATACCTGCTCAGCAAGCTCTCGGTAAGCGTCTAATTTCGACGCCTTAATAGCCAATAGCATCCGTACGGAATTCTGCTCTCCCTGCTGTACAGAAATTGGCGCGTAGCCTACCGCCTTAATCACAGGATAACTGTCAGGCTGAACGTATTCCCACTCCACTTGCTTATCATAAATGGTTGAGCAACCCGACAATCCCAGTACTCCCAGCAGTAGCATAGACAAACTTGTTTTTAAACTACGACGTCTATTTTCTTTCTTCACAACTCACCTCACTTTAGTTAGTCGAATCAACCACAAAACAGCGCCATGAAATACGCCAATCTAAATGTTCGCTTGTTGATAAACCACTCAAACGACATAACCAGTTAATTCAGCATTCATCAAATAGATTACCTGTACAAAGCAAACATCGTGCCGACAATCTTAAAAACACTATTTTAAAAAACAGGTACGAATTATGCTTTAGACGTTTAAGTTATTTTAATAACGTAAATTAATGTCGAGAACACTGAGACTCAGTGCAATGAAGGTGCCAACAACGGTACTGCTTGGTTTAAAGTCAATGAATGCAGGTGGGAAATGAACAAGCGAATTTTACTGTGGACATATGTGCTCTGTCTGTGTTTTAGCAGTCAAAGTTTTGCCATTTGGTACGAAGCATCCGGACAAGCGGTTATTCGCAACGGCAACAAAGAATTGGCGCGTCAAAGAGCCACTCAGGAAGCCATTCAACAAGCACTGTTGTTTTCGGGTGCGTCGGTGCGCAGCGTACAAAGCATGGCTCAAGGTCTGCTCAAAGACGACCGCTTCGAAGTTCGCGCCGTCGGCGAGGTGAGTAATGTAGAACTAATTGACGAAGTTTATACCGACGATGTTGTTACTGTAACGGTTCGTGCCGATATTTTTCCTCAAGATAGTCAATGTGATGCCTCCGATTATAAAAAAACCATTATTACAGCTTGGTTTCCTATTTCTAACAGAGAACAGGCGGCTTTTGGCAATATTTATGATTTAGGCAAGCCCGTGGCAAACCTAATGAAAGAAGAGTTTGGCATGTATTCTCGTTACGCTGGCATCCACCATATTGAACCTTTTTACTTTTCTCCTAATGTAGGCAAGGTGCAACACAAAGCCATGAACATGGCACGTAACAAGGGTGGTCAGTTTGTACTATTAGGTGAAATTCAAAATCTTAATGTTGAAGAGCCAGAAAATACCTATGTCGATTCTTTGACGTTTTGGCGTGAAGAGGAGCCGCTGAGAAACATCGCCTTCCACATGAAATTAGTCGATGGCTCTACAGGCGAACTTTTGATGGATAAAGTATTCCGCGCCCGAACACCTTGGACATTCAACAAATACGAAACCGTGGATGTGAATAGCAGTCGTCTCTGGGACTCACCATTTGGTACTAGCGTAAAACAGATATTGCAAAACATTGCTCAAGAAGTAGACGAAACAGTCAGTTGCATTCCGGCATATGGGCGAATTATTTCGGTTCAGAATAATCAACTAGCAGCCAATATTGGCACGTCACAAGGGGTCAAAAGAGGTGACAAACTCAAGATCTTTCAAATGCGTCAGTTTTTCAGCCCAACGGGCGAACCTCATTATCAATACGACATTCACCCAGCAGAGGTAGAAGTGGCCAAAGTTTTTCATAACTCTTCGGTACTCAGACCCACCAGCATGATACCTCTGGCAAATATTCAACCTAATGATTTCGTGGTCAGACAATAAGCCAGTGGAAGGTGTTATACACCTTCCACGCTTTGACATAGAGAGTTAAAAAAGTGCGTCAAATACGCTACTTACAGCGAGATCAAACCAAGCCGAATGATCCTCAACATAAATGATTGATAAAATGCTATGAAATGGCGTCCCCACCGCGACTCGAACGCAGAGCTTGAACTTAGGAGGTTCTCGTTTTATCCAGTTAAACTATGGGGACAAAAACTAACATTCCGCTCTATAATAGCTGTTCCAGTGCCTTTTGTTAATCCTTAAAAAATCAAGTTAAACCCGTCGCGAAGATACTTATCGCGCAGAGATTTAAAGGCTTTTTTCGGTTATTTGACCCGATAGCAGTATCACTAGTAAAGACAAAAATTGCCACACCGTGCCGGAGAAATCTCGATTAAGGTAAGATGAATATATTTCATATATGATGTCTTAAACGATCGCGTCGCCCGTTGCGCTCGTACGCATCTCATGCTCTGTCGAAAAGGAAAGAACCTGATGAATAACCGTGACAAAAACGACGATTGTGATTTCTCCGCTGAAATGTTCAATATGGAAGGCGTTAAACCCCTAAAACAGGATAAGCATGTTTACTTCGGGCCAACTGAAGCGGATCGCCTTGCGAAAAAATTGCGTCGTGAAGCGCTAGAACGCACTTTGGGCGGTTTTCGCAATTACTTAACCACCGAATCGGTACATGCCATTTTACCAGACGACATCATCAGTTTTAAGAAGGACGGCGTACAAGATGGAGTCTTTAAAAATTTGCGCTTAGGTAAGTACGCCATCACCAATACGCTTAATTTTCAAGGCATGAACTTTAAGCTGGTTCACGACAAATTTTTCCAGTTTATTGTGAATAACTATCAAGAAGGCAATCGGTCACTGCTGATCAAACACGGCATGGGGATTAACAGCAAACCTTTCCCCGCTTTTTACAAAAGCTATGTGAACGTGTGGTTACACAGCATGCCCGAAATTCTGGCGTTCCATACCGCTACCAAACAGCATGGCGGATACGGTGCGGTGTACGTGTTACTGAAAAAGAATGAGAAGCAAAAACTGGAAAATCGGGAAAGACATCAAGCGGGTTAGGCTCGGGTAAATAAAAAAGGAAGCCGGAAAATGCTGATTCAAGAGAAAACGATACTAGAAATTAAGAGGCCTCAGAAGAAGTGAAACAAACTCAAGATAACGATAAAAAACGCAGTTAAAATCTATATACCCAAACGACCTCAAGAAGCTCGACTTTTAGCGGATGAATAAAAGGGTTTAGGCAAGATAAATTAGAGATGGCATAGTTGTTCCTGGCTTTGTCTCCCTGTGCTCTTGTATGAGACTCTACCTCCTGCTTCCATGCAGTCGTCGGTAACTGCTCCCTGCGTTACTCTACCTCCTGCTTCCATGCAGTCGTCGGTAACTGCTCCCTGCGTTACTCTACCTCCTGCTTCCATGCAGTCG
>Ga0115103_1392289_pt1 | contig 11559 bp, 5 predicted proteins | sample MBTome_2_FD_89643 | JGI IMG/M metagenome (GOLD analysis project Ga0115103, IMG submission 89643) | Marine eukaryotic communities from Pacific Ocean to study complex ecological interactions - MBTS_5May14_M1_3um Metatranscriptome... | ecosystem: Environmental > Aquatic > Marine > Oceanic | place... | reverse complement strand
TGAAGATTTAACATATGAATTTGCTTCTTTTAACAATTGAGCCGATTGAACTAAATCTAAAATATGAATATTATTTCGTTCCGTATAAATATACGGAAACATTTTTGGATTCCAACGATAAGCTTTATGTCCAAAATGAACACCAGCCTCTAATAATTGGGCTAAACTAAGATCAGCCATAAAATTTTTGAGCTCCTTAAAATTAACTTGGATAACTTATTATTAAGATTACCAAATACTAAAGAAAAGCGTCTAGTTTTTATATGAAAAATTTTCAAAAGTCGAAACTTTTTCTTGCAATTTTGTAGAAATTCTTAAATTGTTTTCAAAGCAATCTTTATAATTTTGAGATCCAGTACCAGCAGGAATTAAATGTCCTATAATAATATTTTCTTTTAAACCACGTAACCAGTCAACACGACCTTCCATTGCAGCTTTAGTTAAAACTCGTGTCGTCTCTTGAAAACTAGCCGCTGAAATGAAACTTGGGTTATTTAAGGCAGCTTTTGTAATAAGTAATAAGGGAACATAAAATGCTGTTTGTTTTTTATTTATCGCAATAATTTCATTAATATACTGGATATGATATAAATCAATAACCTCTCGTGGTAATAATGGTGTTTCTCCTTCATGTGTAATCAGTACTTTAGTAGTCATTTGTTTAATAATCACTTCTAAATGTTTATCCGCAATAGATACCCCTTGTGACTCATAAACTGATTGAACAGAATTTAAAATTAAGGATTGTACTTTTTTAAAACTCTTGTAACTTGCTTCATAATTGTTAGTTAACCTATATGATTTAACAATTTGAGTTCGATCACAAAAGAAATTTTTAATTAAACCATAATAATTAAAATATACCTTTAGTAAATTATGAGGGTTTATTTTTTCATTTTCTTTAATCGTTGTCCCTAATTTTCTAAACTCAAAATTAGAATCTAAGCTTGTATGCCGGATTAAAAGACCTTTTTTTTGATTGGTCGAAACGGTTTTGCTCAATTGTTTTTTTTTACGAGCTTCTAATAATTCTTCAATACGTGGTAAACCTTGAACAATATCACCAGTAATTTCTTTTTCAAAATTTAATAAACCAATAGTTTGACCATCAGCAACAAACTCACCATTTTTACAAAAAACATTATTAACTTCTTGTTCAAAATAATCTTCAGTAATAGAATGAATTCCAATAGACTTAGAAAAAGGGTATCCAAAAAATTGAACTCGAACTAGATTTGGAATATTAGTACTATTTTTTTTTAATTTATTATGTTGCACTTGAGAATTTTTCATGAAAACCGAATAATGAAAACGTCGTTTTTTAATCCATGATGATTTTTTTCGAGTTGCAATAGTTAATAAATTTTGGTCTGTTGACTTTGATGGTGTTACTAAAAAATTATGAACAAAAAGAGGAATGGGTGAACTATATAAGTTCCCACCTTTTTTTATAAACATTTTTGGTAATTCAATTTTTGAACCTTTAAAATTTATTTGTTTTGAATTAAAGTCTAATTTTTTATTTAAAATATTTTTTGTTACATCATAATAATTTAACGAGATTATACGCTTAGTTTTAGTTATTTCTGAAAATGGTAAATGATTTTCAGAAATCAATTTATAGCGTAAATTTATATCATCAACAGAATTTTCGGCTTCACAATTTGGGAAAAAATATGGACGTCCTTTTTGAATAGTTAAAAATTGATTATTATCAATTATAATTTTTCCAATCTGATTTATTTTTTTTGTATTAAGTACTAAATCATTAACAGATTTATTTTTTAATTTTTTCTTTTTAATAGTTAAACAATCATCATTTGAAATTAATAAAATTTCTTTGATATCCTTAACCTTCGATTTTAACTTAACAATTTCTAATGAATAAGGACTTGTACGTTCGAAATAGCCTAGTGTTGTGTATGTATCAATAAATTGCTTTGTTTCCAGTAACATAGCTGACTGGATATTTGTATATTTTAGATAAGCTGGAAGATAATTTGGTAACTGAACCTCTTCAGAAATTAAAACATCTATATTGTTTCTTTTTTGATTAATAGAAAATTGAATTTCAGATTTTTGATCCTTAGAATTTTGTAAGTATGAATCTAAGACGTTTGAAACTAAAGTTAAGTTTTTAGCACTCTTAATCTTTTGGTTTGATTTATATAAATAATGCGTGCTACTTTTTAAATCTAAAACTGAATCAACTTCTGTGTCCGACTTAAATAATTTCTTTATCGACTTTGGTCTAGGAATTTCATAAATATCTAATGGCCGGATTAACAATTGATCTGTAAATTTTCCAACAATATGTTGGCATAATGAAGGAGCAACAATTTTTATATTTTCAAAAATAATTTCACCAGGATAAAAAATCTTATTTGCAAAATTTTTAAATTTTTTGCCTTGATAAACTAAACCAGATTTAATTGAAATTTCTTGAACGATATTATTTCGTTGTGAAATAGTTACAATTCCAGATTTTTTAGAAAATAACCCAGGTATTAATTCAAAATTCCCTGAAATAAAATTACCATGCTCTACAAGTAACATACTACGGTCACAATTTAACTTATAGGTTTCTTCAGGTATCCAAATTAAAGAACGTGAAATAAATCTTAAAGGCTGTTTATTTATTTGGTCTTTATTAAATTGCAATTTTTTTAATTCTAAACCATTGAATTTTGTATCAAGTCGATTAACAAAAGAGAGTACGTTATTTGTTGCTATTAATTGGTGTTTAACTAAATAGTCATAATAAGGAATACCTCCAATTGGAGTTTGAAAATCATTTGTAATTAGACTTCCAAAATAATGATTACAATGTTTACTAAGAACTAAAACTGAATTTTTTTTATATAAATTAACCCAGTAGTAAGAATTATTAAATTTTAGTATATATTTATTAATATCATTATTTTGATTCAAAACTAAAATCTTTGAATTCTTTAAAAGGCAAGTTAGGTTTAAAGTATTTAAAACCCGCTGAAATAAATCTGTTTTATTATTAACAAGATTTACTAACCCAGAATAATTATTAATTAGTTTTGTACGAAAAATATAACTATTCTTATTGATTTTATGATCTGTATAAAAGTTTAAAAAAGAATTAATAGGTGCTTGATATACTTGACCTGATAAAATCCACAAAAGCTTATTCTTATTGACAAAATTTACTTTCGATTTTATACGAGGCATAAATACTTCGCCAGAGGTTGTACTTAAAATTGGTTTAACTTCTGTTCGAATTTGTTTCTCTAAATTTGTCAGTTCACCTATAACTATTCCCTTTTTTACATATTGATTATTTTTACTAAATAAAATTGTATTAGGAAGTACTTCTAATTGAATTAATGCTTCATTTTTTGATTCTGGAATAATAACTAAAGAACCGGAATTTTTTGTTAATAATACATCTTCACCACGATTTGTTCGCAAGGTTAAAGTTTTTAAAATTTTCGAAAATTTAATAATACCGTTGACTGAACTTACAATTTGCTGACGAGCTTCTGATGTAAAAATCCCACCAGTATGAAAAGTTCGCATAGTTAATTGTGTACCAGGTTCTCCAATAGACTGGCCTGCAATAATACCTACAGCTTCTCCAATATCAACCAAATTTTCGTTAGCTAAATCCCAACCGTAACATTTTTGACAAATTGAACGGTATAAGCTGCATGTTAATGGAGAACGAATGTAAAGAAGATCAATATTTAGTTCTTTAAAAGTTTCAAGTAAATTTGGAGTGATTTGCGTATCTTTATCAACAAGAAGCTTATTTGTTTTCGGATGGTATACTGGCTTACCTAAAATCCGACCAACAATTTGATCATAAATCGATTTAGTAATTTCACCATTCTTTTTAATATTAAACACTAAGCACGAGTGTGGTGTTTGACAATCTTTTTCACGAATAATAATATCTTGAGCTACATCAATTAAACGACGGGTCAAGTACCCAGAATTCGCAGTTTTCAAAGCCGTATCCACGATTCCTTTCCGTGCACCATATCCGGACATTAAATAATCAGTAATTGTCAAACCTTCGCGAAAGTTTTTTTTAATTGGTAATTGAAGAATTTCTCCACTTGGATCCGACATTAATCCTCGCATACCAACTAGTTGACGCACTTGCGATAAATTCCCACGTGCACCTGAAAATGCCATAATATAGACAGAATTTAAAGGATCATAGTTTTTGAAAAATGAGACAACTTCATCCTTTAGTGATTCACTCGCGATACTCCAAGTATCAATAATTTTCTGAAATCGTTCAACATCTGTAATTTTCCCCTTTAAACAAATTTTTTCAGCATTTAAAATTTCTTCATGAGCTGCTTCTAACATTTGGTTTTTAGTAAAAGGCACACGTAAATCTTCAATACTAATTGAGATCCCAGCTTGACTTGCGTATTTAAAACCCAAATATTTTAATTCATCCGCTAATGAACAAGCTTGCATCGAATTATATTGAGTAAAACTCCAGGCTAATAATTGTTTCAATTGCTTTTTGCTTATAAGAGTATTCTGGTATACATAATTTTTCATAAAATTTGTTATTTATTTATAAATTTTTAATTAAATTAACTAACCAAGTTTAAAGTTTTTTGAATCGTATAATTAAAAATTACTCGACCAGTTGTTGTTTGGATATATTGAACTAATTCTTTTCCAGTTTTATCTCTACGAACTTGAAGATTATCATAATATTCAATAAAACTTTCGTCTTTTAATACAAGTTTTTTAATCAAATTCTTAGGTTTCGTTATAGAATTATGGTAACGAACCCAAATGGTACTATGCAATTCAATTTGATCTTGTTGATAAGCTAAAATAACGTCTTCTAGATTAGTGAAATAATGGTTTGAGCCTAGTAACCCTTTAATATTATTTACAGTTAAATAATAACAACCTATTACCATATCTTGACTTGGCATAATAATTGGTTCACCATTTGAAGGAGATAAGAAATTATATGGTGCTAGCATTAACATATAACATTCAGCTTGCGATTCTAATGAAAGTGGTATATGAACAGCCATTTGATCTCCATCAAAATCGGCGTTAAAAGCTGAACACACTAATGGGTGTAATTTAATTGCTCGTCCTTGTACTAATATTGGTTCAAATGCTTGAATTCCTAATCGATGTAAAGTAGGTGCCCGATTTAAAAAAATTGGATGACAAGATAAGACTTTTTCTAAAACTGGGTCAATAGCAGATTCATTCTGTTGTATTAGATTTTTTGCTACTTTCATATTACTCGCTAATCCTTGGTTAATGAGTTCGCGAATGATAAATGGTTGAAATAACTCCAAAGCCATTTCATAAGGTAATCCACATTGATTTAATTTTAAATTTGGACCAACTACAATAACTGACCGGCCTGAATAATCAACTCGTTTCCCTAACAAATTTTGTCTAAATCTTCCATGTTTACCTTTAATAATATCAGATAAAGATTTCAAAGGTCGATTATTTGCACTTAATGCAATTTTCCCCCTTTTTCCATTATCGATCAATGTATCGACCGCTTCTTGTAACATTCGTTTTTCATTACGAATAATTAATTGTGGGGCGTCGATTTCTAATAATCGTAATAACCGATTATTTCTTGTGATGATACGACGATATAATTCATTTAAATCAGATGTAGCGAATCTTCCTCCTTCTAATTGAATCATTGGTCGTAAAGCTGGTGGAATTACAGGTAAAATGGTGATCACCATCCAAGATGGATTAGAACCTGTTGCTTGTAAATTTTCTAAAATACGAATTCTTTTGATAGACTGATCACGTAGTTTATAAATTAGTTGATATTCCCATTTTCTAAACCATTTTGAACAATCATAAATAGGTCTTTCTTTGTGTAATACTTTACTGCATATCGTAATAAATCGTCGGGTCTTCGAAATCTCAAGATTAATATTAAGTTTTTCCAATTCCGTTTTAATTAAAACAGCTCCGATTAAATAATTAGGAGTTGTTCTTAACAAGTATTTCGGCGTATTTCTACGCCTATTTTGTGGGTTTGGCTTTGGGTATGGTTTTAAAGGATAGCCAGTAAAACCAAGTTCTCGACTACGTCGATATTGTTGTAAATCCCAATGAAGTCCATAAAATGATATTTCATCTTCAGCTATAAAATAAGCTAATGATGCTAATTTTATACGTTTAATTCGATTATCACGTAAATTAACTTTTCCTGACTTAATAGCAAATTTTTTCTGATATTCTTGTTGAAATATTTGTGAAAGAACTAATTTGGAAAAAGTATCTTTTTTAAATACTTCCAATAGTCTTTTTAAATTTTTTTTTACTTTATTTAACTGTAAAGTTGAATCTATAATAAGTTGTTCGTGAGAATAATGATTCCTATTTATTTTACTGTATAAAATATTACGTTTAAGTTTTTGTGTATTTTCTTTAAAAATAAGATCATTTGATAACCAAGTAATCAATCCTTTGTTTTTAATAATTTCTTCTAATAATTGATGAATTTGTGGATTTTTATCAAATTCTAAGTTTGTATTAATGAGTGTAAAAATATCAGGTAAATAATATAACAAACCCGTATCTATTCTTTTCTCACATTGTTCAACTTCCAGCAATAATGCCATATAATTCGGACGACTATTTGTATACCAAACATGAGTAACTGGATAAATCAAATTAATATGACCCATTCGATGGCGTCGAACGCGCGACTCTGTTAATTCGACGCCACAACGTTCACAAATAAGACCATCATAACGAACTCTTTTATATTTTCCACAAGCACATTCTAAACTTTTACTTGGCCCAAAAATTCGTTCACAAAATAAACCATCCATTTCAGGTTTAAAAGTTCTATAGTTAATTGTTTCAGATTTTTGAACTTCACCAATAAATTGTCCATTTGGCAATCTTCGATGTGACCACTGTAAAATCCGGACAGGAGAAGCTAACTTAATTTTTATATAATCGAATTCTTTTTCCGCTTGTATCATTGTTATTTTAAAATCAAATTATTATTAAAAAGATATACTCTCTATGTTCGAAGTGGGTGGAAATGTTTTTGATAACGGATCGTATTTCTCAATTAAATTAACTTCAGTTTAGTAAACTTGGCTAGTATTGAATTTTTCTATACGATATGTACTCATATCTAGACCAATTGATCGTAATTCTTGTAATAAAACTTTAAAAGATTCAGGAATTCCAGAAGTAGGAATAGGTTGGCCTTTAACGATGGCATTTAGAGTTTCATTTCGTCCTTCCATATCATCAGATTTAATTGTTAATAATTCTTTTAAAGTAAAAGCCGCCCCAAATCCTTCTAATGCCCAAACTTCCATTTCTCCAAAACGTTGACCACCATGCTGAGCTTTACCACCTAAAGGTTGTTGAGTTACTAACGAATATGGCCCTGTCGCACGGGCATGCATTTTATCATCAACTAAATGAATTAATTTTAACATATAACCATTTCCAACCGTAATCGGGTTTTCGAATTCTTTACCTGTACGACCATCAATTAATACCATTTTACCGGGTGAATATGGGTTAAATACCCAAGCTTCATCTTTTTCTATAGATGCTTGTCGTAGTTTTTTATTTATTAGAATTCTTGAAATTTCTTGCCCATACATTTCATCAAATGGTAGAATTTTAAAACGTCGGTCAAGTTTATGACCTGCTAGCCCTAATAAACATTCATACAATTGTCCCACATTCATACGCGAAGGTACACCTAGTGGATTTAGAATAATATCAACAGGAGTTCCATCAGGTAAAAAGGGCATATCTTGGCGTGGTAGAATTCTTGAAATAATTCCTTTGTTACCATGTCGCCCAGCGATTTTATCACCAACTTGAATTTTTCTTATTTGAGCGATAAAAATCTGAATTTTTTCAAATTTGTAAGCTAATTTTGTTCGTCTATTAAAAGTTAAAGTCTCAATTACTCTTCCATATTCCCCTTCAGGCATCCTAAACGACGTATCTCGAACACCTTTTGCTTGCTCCAAATATGGCTCTTAACAATTTTGCTTCCGGCAATTGTTCGGAGTCATCTTTTTCAATTACTTTCCCGACTAAAATATCACCAGGTTTAACAAATGTTCCTATTGAAACAATACCATCTTCATTTAAATGTTGTGTATCGGAAGAATTTATATTTGGAATATTCTTAGTTGTTTTTTCACATATTTCTGCAGTTTGATCAATTTCAATTTCATATCTTTCTATATGAATTGATGTAAAAACATCTTCATATACTAATCGTTCATTTATTAAAATTGCATCTTCAAAATTATAACCCTGCCATGGCATATAAGCAATTAAAACATTTTGTCCTAACGCTAATTCTCCTGCGTTAATACCAGGTCCATCTGTCAACATTTGACCTGATTTAACTTTTTCACCTTTCCAAACTATTGGTCGATGGTTAATACAGGTTTCTTGATTTGATCGTTGATATTTTTGAAGAGGATACTTACATTTATTACCGTCATCTGACTTAACTGTAATTTGATCTGCCGTTACTAAACTTACGATACCTGATTTCTGCGAATTGATTGTCATTCCAGAATCAATCGCTATTTGATTTTCTAAGCCAGTCCCAACAATTGGTTTCTGTGGCAAAATTAAAGGGACAGATTGACGTTGCATATTTGAACCCATCAATGCTCGGTTGGCATCATCATGCTCAAAAAACGGAATCAATGATGCAGCGACTGAAACTACTTGAACAGGAGAAATTGCAATAAAATCAACCTCAAAAGGTGTTACAGTTATAAAATCTTGTTTATAACGAACGGGAATTAAATTTTTCGTTAAATAATTTTGAGAATTTGTTGAAATATCTGCCGGTGCAATTTTATAAGAATCTTCAATATCAGCCGTTAAATATATTGGGTTTCCAGTTTTGATTACTTTCCCATTAATTACTCGCCAAAACGGTGTTTCAATAAATCCTGATTGATTTACTCTTGCACATGTTGATAATGAAGCAATTAAGCCTACATTTTGTCCCTCGGGAGTTTCAATTGGACAAATACGACCATAATGACTTGGGTGAATATCACGAACAGCAAAACTAATACGATCTCGGTCAAACCCTCCAGGCCCCAATCCGCTAATCCGTCGTCTATGCGTTAAAGAAGATAAAGGGTTCGTTTGATCCATATATTGAGAGAGTTGACTTGACCCAAAAAATTCTCGTATAGTCGCGCCAATAATATTAAAACTTGAGAGTTGGCTTGAACCGATTTTGTTAGTTTGACTACGTAATTTTCTTAATAATCGTTGAAATCCAATTCTAAATAAATTTTGTAATAATTCTCCAACGGAACGAACACGTCTGTTTTTTAAATGATCAATATCATCTCCAATAGTCTTGGAAATAGATAAAGTTATTAAAGCATCAATTATTGCAAAAATATCCGAATAGGTAATTACTTGAGTTTGACTATCCAATTTTAAATTCAAACGTCGATTCACTTTAGAACGACCTATTTTTCCTAAACGATAATAACGCAAATCAAAAATTCTTGAAAATTGCGATATATTTTTATAATATTCGAAATTTAAATCAAAACGTAATAATGGTTGCGTTGAACTTGATGAACTTTTTATTAAAGGTTTATTAAAATAAAAAAAATCAGCATGTTGTAAATTTTGACAAATCTCTAAATCTGTTAATCCCATTTCTTTTAATAGATGAATCACAGGTTTTTGTGTAAATTTATCTAACTGAATTACAACTTCATCTTCTTGATTTTTTATAGGATATTTATATCTGTTAATTTCAGTATTTTTTTGAAATCCAAAACGTATCCAGGATCCCGATTCAGGAATTAGAATAGCAGTGTAAAAGTCTTTTTCATTATATTTTTGCATATAATTGTCTTGAATTTCATGACAATCTTTATACTGAATAATTTCTGATCGTGACTTTAAATAATGTAATTTTTTCTTGTTTTAAGTTGACTCATAATTATACTCAAAAAGACTTGCTTTAGAATCTTCAGAACTTAAATTTCGGATATGAACTGGATTAAAATCCGAAATGGAATTCGTTTCAATCCTATTAATATCTGTTTCTTTATATTTTTTTTTCTTATTTTTATATTTGCATAATTCTTTTAAAGTAGTTGAAAAATAAAAAGTTGGTTTTAAATTTTTCTGCTTAATATTTCGAATCGTAAGATTAATATCTTCATTAGTAGATACAAATTGTTTATTTAAAAATCTAAATTGGGTAATTTGTTTGAATTGTTTCTTATTATCAAGCAAAATCAATAGTAATTTATCAGTAAATTTAAACTGAATTACTTTTTCATAATAGTTAAGAATTGCTTTGTTGTTATTTGACGAAAAGTTGGGAATAGTTGAGACTGGATAATTTTTACTAAACCATTGTTTCTCAATATTCCCAATATTATTGGTTAAGGATTGATTTAATAAGTTATATTTGACTAGTGACTTTAATAGAGAATTCCAATAATTTATTAAGTAATTTGGTGTAAAATCATCTAATTCATTTACTTTGCGGAATTTATCTTTTTTTATTTTTAACCAATGTAAAAAAATTTTAATTCGTTCAATTTTTTTCTGAGAATGAATTGTTTTCGAAATAATATGGTAAATTTTGAAAGATTCTAAAAAATAGAGATAAAAATCTATTTGAGTTTTCTTTAGTTTATTAAAAGAATACTGAAATAAACTTTGATTATGTATTATTGGAAAAAAGGATAAAATTTGCTCAGAGATAAATGGTTCACCAAGTGGAATAAAAGTTTTTAATTTGTTTATATCCGAAGATAATTTTCGTTTAATAACCTTTCGTTTTTTTTGATTTTTATTTTTTTCAAAATAAATTCCAGGACTACGAATAATTTGACTAACAATTACGCGTTCACAACCATTGATAATAAAAGTAGCAGAGGTAGTCATTAATGGTAAATTAATGATAGGAAATTGACTATGGTATCGGATACTATTTAATTTTTTATTTCGGACTTCTAGCGGAATAACTAACTGGGCTGCATAATTTGATGTATACTTTTTTGCTCGTGTAGTATTGTAAATTGGTTTAACTAAACGATATTCATGACCAAACAAAATATACTCTGTATTGTAACTAAAATCATGGATTCTAGAAAACATTGCTAATTCTTCATTTAGGCCTTGGGCAATAAACCAACAAAAGCTTACTCTCTGCATTCCTATAAAATCTGGGAGAGCTGTTATATAGTTCATAGATTGTTTCATAATCTTTATTAATAATTATTTTTCAATTTTTATGATATGTAAAAATGTTAAGAAAATTTAAAAAATAGTTGTTGAAATTTTCTTAACAAAGCTTTTAGCTGATTTTAAGTAGATACTAGCTTATCATGAAAGTAATTTATATTGCTTTAAATTGTAACGCTAGTTTTGATTTTTTTCGAGCAGCAGCGTTTTTATGAAAAACTTTCTTTTTTAATCCTTTATCAATTAGGCTGTAAAGAGAATTTAAAATACTTTGAACTTTAGCTTTGTCTTCGAGTGTTTTCGATTCTTTGTAAATTT
>Ga0115103_1351310_pt1 | contig 11591 bp, 13 predicted proteins | sample MBTome_2_FD_89643 | JGI IMG/M metagenome (GOLD analysis project Ga0115103, IMG submission 89643) | Marine eukaryotic communities from Pacific Ocean to study complex ecological interactions - MBTS_5May14_M1_3um Metatranscriptome... | ecosystem: Environmental > Aquatic > Marine > Oceanic | place... | reverse complement strand
GTCGGCATTATCCTTGCTTGGATAAACTCTTGGTTTAGAGTTAGTATTAAGTATGTTTGCAAGGCTACTATTGTTTTCTCTAGTAGCTTTTTTTATGTTTACAAGTCATCCTGAATTGCTGATAGCATGGGGGTAAAAGATGGAGATTGAGGCAGCACGGTCAAATCTGTCGGTTTCTATTGCGAGTGATCGCCCGTTGCAAAATGGGGCGGAATCAGCTTCTGAAACAGAGTCAAACACATCGGTATCTGGCAAGTTAAATACTGTTAATGCATCGCAACTAAATGCCGATAAGCAAAGTAATGAGGTAACAGCAACTGCTCCTGATATTCAATCAGCTGTAGGTCAAGTCAGTGATTTTGTGCAGGCACAGAACAGAAATCTGAATTTTTCGTTCGACGACGAATCCCAACGCTCAATAGTGAAAGTGACCGATTCAGAAACCGGTGAGCTGATACGTCAGATCCCGTCTGAAGAAGTGCTTCGATTATCTGAGCGCATTCAGAACTTACAATCTGATGTGGATTCGACAGTAGGAGTGCTGTTTAACAAAGAAGTGTGAGGATGACAGGTCACGTGTGAACAGGTGTGTAGCAGAGATCATAATCCGATAAAAAGAGGTTCATAAACATGGGTATCCAGAGCTTAGGTGTTGGTTCAGGTCTGGCATTAGACGACTTGGTCTCACAACTTATTCAGGCAGAGCGCGAACCAAAAGAAGCGCGTTTAAATGAAAGGGAAGAAGATCTGGATGCCGAAATTTCAGGTATCGGTGAACTCACTTCCAAGTTAAGTAAATTTGAAGATTCTGTTGACGAATTGCGCAATGATTTCAACCTCAACGCTCGCGAACCTCAGATTGACCATCATAGCTCACTCAGTTTGGATGAGGATGATGAGGGTACATTTACCGCAGAAGCATCCAGCAGTGCTCTAGAAGGCTCATACGATATAGTTGTGACCGGCCTAGCAGCAGGCAGTCGTTACACAAGCTCTGATGGTGACTTTGGGAACCCCAGCGACACGGTACTTTCCGGCAGTGACTCCGGTAAGATCACCTTTAGTTTTGGTGTCGCAACTGACGCCTTCACGATAGATGTCAGTGCGGGTTCAACGTTGCAACAATTGGCAAATGCGATCAATTCCTCATCCGAAAACCTTCAAGCCGATGGTCTCACTCCTCTGGTTAGTGCCAGTATTATTGACACTGGAACGAGCGCTGGCGCAAAACTGGTTTATACATCAAATCTCACTGGTGACGGTAACAATTTAATCGTGAGTAATGATGACGATCGAGCCGACTTGAATCGCGTTACTAGTACCGATTCTACGGGTCTTGTTGCCCGCGACTTAAGTACCAATGGCAACAAGCAAGATGCTTCTAACGCAAGGGCGACGATAGACGGGATTCAGGTAGAAAGTGATACCAACCGATTTGAGAATGTCATTCAGAACGTCGCTTTCGATGTGTCAGAGTTATCGCCCGATACCGATAATGATGGTATACCAGATGGCGTGTCTAAGCTTACCATAGGCAACGACAAGGATGGACTTGATACAAAAATTCGGGATTTCATGGACGACTACAACACCCTAATCGATGAAATTGGTCGGTTAACCCGCTTTGGTGAATCCGAGCTAGAGGAAGATGGCGCACTCGCTGGTGATTTTATGGTACGAGGATTGCAGTCTACCATGGCCAACATTATCAGCAATAATGTACCGGGTTCGTCACTCGGCACACTTTATCAAATCGGTTTGTCGTTCGATGATGATGGCAAATTGGAAATCACTGACGTTGATGAGTTTGGTTTCGGAAGCGGTTCAGATCGCTTAGATGAGGCTTTGGAAAATAACTTTGATGATGTGGCATCGATTTTTACCGATCCAAACGACGGCATCGCTAAGAGTTTATACGATTATATTCGTGAGTTCACTCAATCTGGTGGTTTACTCGGCGCGCGGGAACAAAACGCGAAGGACGAAAAAACCAATCTTGAAGATGAAAGAGCTAATTTCGAGTTGCAAATGCTCAGTTTCGAGCAAATTCAGCGCGACAAATACCTTGCTCTGGATCAGACTGTTTCGCAGCTCAATCGCACAGGCAATGCATTAATTGCATCGCTTGGTTCAATTTAGTGGGAGGTCGCCAGATGGCGCTAAAAGGCATTCAAGCATATAAAAAAGGCAATTTGAAACAAGAATTGTCGTCTGCCGATCCGCATAAAATCACCTTGATGTTAATGCAAGGGTCATTGGAGAGAATGGCTCGTGCGAAAGGTTGCATTGAGCGGAAAGAGTATGAAAATAAATCCGAGCACATTTCTAGGGCCGTGGCTATTTGCATTAATTTGCGCGATACCTTAGATATGGACGCCAGTAAAGAGGTGGCTGGTAATCTATTTGCGTTATACGACTATATGATCCAACGCTTAACGGACGCAAATATTCAAAACAGCTTGAGTATTATAGACGAAGTGATTAGCCTCATGTTACCTATCAAGAACGCTTGGTCGCAGATCCCTGAATCAGCCAAACAGGAAGCTTACCAGGCTCAGCGTCAAAAACGACAAACTGCGGTTTGAGTACAGAAATTTCACTTATTCACAAATTAACACCTTCCTGCCTGACTGAAAATAGTCGGGAACTAGAACAGTTGTTGTGTGCCGAGGAAATTAACACCGACGAATTACTGGAAAAGGTTCAGGAACGCGACAAACTCATTCAGGATTACCTTTCTTCCTTTCAAGAAAAAGTGCAAGACGAGGAAAAGAAAGCTTATATTAATAAAGAGATAGAAGTTAATGATAAGCTTCTTAAGGTCACTAAAGGGCACTTGGCAGAACAAAAACAAAAACTGCTAGGATTCGTGCGTGGGAAAAACGCTGTTTCCCGATACAAATAAGGGTCTGTCACAGTAATGGATATGGGCGTTGGTAGAAAACGCCACTATTTTTAAAAGGCAAAGCCCGCCGTGTATCGATAACTCTCACAGCAGCGAATGACTGACAGGTTAAATGGTAAGCAAGCATGTTCAATAATAAATCAGTGCTCATTACGGGCGGAACAGGGTCATTTGGTCATGCGTTTATTCGTCGACTATTAGCCGACAGCACGCCGCGTAAATTAATTGTTTATTCGCGAGATGAGCTGAAGCAGTATGAAATGCAACAGAAATTCGACGTCAGCTGTATGCGTTATTTCATTGGTGATGTCAGAGATAAGCATCGCTTACAATCGGCCATGCGCGATGTTGATTTTGTCATCCACGCTGCCGCTCTCAAGCAGGTTCCCGCCGCTGAATACAATCCTAATGAGTGTATTAAAACCAACATCATGGGCGCTCAAAATGTTATTGACGCCGCGATTGAAGCCAATGTGCGCAAAGTGATTGCTCTTTCGACCGACAAAGCGGCTAATCCCGTCAATTTATACGGCGCAACAAAGCTTGCTTCGGATAAACTGTTTGTTGCTGCGAACAATATGTCCGGCGCAAAGGGGCCGAGATTTGCCGTGGTGCGTTATGGCAATGTCGTTGGTTCTCGTGGTTCGGTCGTTCCTTTTTTCCGTTCTCTTCTCCAAGAAGGCAAAACAATCTTGCCAGTGACTCACGGAGAAATGACACGTTTTTGGATTACTCTGGCTCAAGGTGTGGAGTTTGTAGTCAATAGCTTTAAGCGCATGCAGGGCGGTGAAATTTTTGTGCCAAAAATACCATCAGTACGCATCACTGATCTGGTTGAAGCCATGTCGGGTTATCGTCAATACGACATTATTGGCATTCGTCCAGGTGAAAAATTACACGAAGTGATGGTGCCAGAAGAAGTCGCGCACCACACGCTGGAGTTTAAAGATCATTATGTCATTACTCCTCCTATTACTTTCTTCGACAAAAATATTGATTACAGCAAAAATAATGTAGGCGAAGAGGGCACTGGCGTAAGCGACAAATTCGAATATCATTCGGGTACCAACCCTCAATTTCTGAGTATTGAAGCGTTACGCGAGCTGGATCGCGCAACCACTTAATTCACGCTCGCAATACGTGATTACAGAGAAAGCTCATGATCCCTTACGGTAAACACAGTATTGATCAAGCCGACATTGATGCTGTGGTCGATGTTTTGGAAAATCATTTCTTAACCCAAGGCAGTAAAATCCCCGCGTTTGAAAAAGCGATTGCCGACACAGTCAAAGCCCGCTTTTGCACCGTCGTCAATAGTGGTACATCGGCACTTCATGTTGCTTGTTTGGCGGCAGGTGTTGCAGCGGGTGATATGGTGTGGACCTCGCCGAACTCCTTTGTGGCCTCGGCCAATTGTGCTCTGTATTGTGGTGCGAGTATTGATTTCATCGACATCGATCCGTCCACACGCAACATCAGCGTAGAGGCGTTACAAGTCAAACTAAATACAGCAAAGCACCAAAACGCGTTGCCTAAAGCTATTGTCGTGGTGCATTTTGCCGGTGTATCTTGCGATATGCAGTCTATCCGGGCGCTCACCGAGCCTTTTGGGATCACGCTGATAGAAGATGCAGCACACGCCTTAGGAGGTCAATATCTTGGCGAACCGGTTGCTAACTGTCAATATTCTGACATGGCCATACTGAGCTTTCATCCTGTTAAAGCGATAACCAGCGCTGAGGGCGGCGCGATAACGACCAATAATCCGGAACTGGCTCATCAGCTACAACTTTTCAGCAAGCACGGTATCACTCGCAGCGCGCTTTATACGCCACAAGAACATGCCAACGAAGGTTGGTACTACGAACAGCAAGTGCTTGGTTATAATTACCGATTAAGTGATTTACATGCGGCATTGGGTATGTCTCAATTAGCTAAACTGCCCGAATTTATTGAGGCGAGAGCGGCGCAGGCAGCGTTTTATCAACAACAGCTCGCCGATTTACCTGTTGTATTGCCGACTGTGCCCGATTATGCCGAAAGCGCTTGGCACTTGTATGTGATCGAGCTGCAAAAGCACAGCAGAAAAGCGGTGTACAATGCTCTAAAACAACGCAATATTGGGGTGAATGTGCATTATATTCCTATCCATATCCATCCCCATTACCAACAATTGGGTTTTCGCCCAGGGCAATTTCCCCATGCAGAGCATTATTACGATGTGGCATTAACCTTGCCTTTGTTCCCGTCTATGTCAAAACAAGAACAACGATACGTGATAACAAGTTTGCGTGAGGTACTGATTTGAATCTAGCAATAATACCAGCGCGGGGCGGAAGTAAGCGCATACCGGGTAAAAATATGCGTCTGTTTTGTGGGCAGCCATTAATTGCCTATTCTATCAACGCTGCCAAAAGCAGTGGTTTGTTTGAAACCGTAATGGTTTCAACCGATAGTGAAGAAGTGGCAGACATTGCCAAACAATATGGTGCAGAAGTGCCGTTTATGCGTCCTGAGCATCTTTCCAATGATGTCATCGGTACACGCCCAGTGACCAATCACGCCATTGAATATTGTCGGCAGCATTTTTTTGAACCGGACTATTGCTGCTGTATTTACGCTACGGCCCCCTTTTTACAAGCATACTATTTAGAGAAAGGTTTGCAGGTGCTACAGGCACAACCGGAAAAAAGTTTTGCTTTTTCTGTGACCAGCTTTCCTTTTCCCGTACAAAGAGCGATTAAACTCACCAATGACAGCATAGCACCCATGTATCCGGCTGATATTTGGAAACGATCTCAAGACTTAGAAGAAGCCTACCATGACGCTGGCCAGTTCTACTGGGGGAGTACCTCAGGGTACTTGTCGGAACGAGCGATTTTCTCAGAGGCCAGTATTCCAGTTGTGTTGCCCCGTTACTTGGTACAAGATATTGATACACAGGAGGATTGGGTGCGCGCCGAATTAATGTATAAGGCCTATTTGGGATCTCAGTCCGGTCAGTCTTTCGCACCTGCACGTATTCAAACAGATTCAGCGCCACAAAATGCCACGCTGAATCATGATATTGGGGAATCAGGTTGTGAGTGATCCTGCTAAAACGCAAAAAATTCTAATCATTAGAATGCTGGGCCTTAGCGACGTAACATGCATCGGTATTCCTGCCATACGTCACTTTAAGTCAAAATTTCCTGAGGCCGACATTCACTTTCTGACTTATGCCGAAGGTAAAGAGATTATTTCGCTTGCCGAACCTAAAATCAAAGTGAAAGTCATGGAACAAGGGGCGTGGCCTGACGATTTTCTGCTCTCTGTCGAGGCATTTCTGGGGTTGGCGGAAGATATTATAGGCGAAGCGTATACGCAAATAGTGAATCTAGACACTTGGTTTATGCCCTGTTTTTTAGCGCGATTTTTAAAAGATGTTGGCGAGCCTGTCGTCGGTAATTATGTGGGTATGTCGCTGCAACAAATTATTGATCAGTTCCAAACACAAACGCTCAACGCTGAATATGTCAATGATCCGTCTGAATATATCGAAAGCTCCTTTTTCTCTATGCCTCGTTGGCATAGCCCGTGGTGGGAGTTTGGTACGTTACCCGATTACGGCTATCCGGAGTTTTTTCTGAGATTCTGTTGCGGATTCGGTGACATTGATATGGATATGTCGGTGAAAGTCACCGCAAACGACAAACTCGAAAAATTGCGTAAGCGCAAAAAAGTCGTGGCGTTAGCCACCCATGCGAGAACTCAGGATCGCATCTATCCCCATGGTGCTAAACTTGAAATTTTGTTGAAAAAGGCTGGATATGAGGTGTGGACAGGGTTCGATGGCAGTATTGCCATGCGCAAAACACTGGCAAAACTCAAAGCCAGTGATTTACTGGTTACCGTACCGTCAGCGCCGCAATGGTTAGCCACCGCCGTGGGTTGTCCCAGTTTAGTTATTAGTGGTGACGTGGATCCGCGAACCCTCATGCCGGACTACGCAACCGAACCCAGCGAAACGCCAGTTTCTGCTGAAGAACTGGTAGAAAGTATCAAATCAATTTTTGATGAAACAGCCGCAGCCAATGGTTAGCGGTTAATTCAGATAAGGCCAGCCCAAGTGTTTAAACTTATAACTCATACATTGAAACACTCCTCACAGTAAGAGGCGAAAACACCATGCACAGCATTAAAATTGGTGAATACAACGTCGGTACGCAGGCACCTTTTATCATTGCAGAACTCAGCGGTAATCACGGACAGGATTTGGCGGTAGCAAAACGCATGATCGACGCCGCCGCCGCCGCTGGTGCCCATGCCATAAAATTACAAACTTACACACCAGACAGTATGACGCTGGACGTAGATTCACCCCATTTTGTTATCAATGAGCCAGACAGCCTTTGGTATGGCGAATCTCTGCATAAGCTTTATGCGAAGGCCGCTACTCCTTACGAATGGCATGCACCCTTGTTTAAGCACGCCAATCAATTGGGGTTATTAGCTTTTAGTTCGCCGTTCGACGAGCATGCCGTCGATTTTCTAGATGAACTGGGCGTTCCCTGTTTTAAAATCGCCTCGTTTGAACTAACCGATATTCCCCTGGTCAGACGGGCAGCGAGCAAAGGCAAACCGTTGATCATGTCGACTGGGATGGCTTGTTTGACCGAAATTGAACAAGCCGTAGCTGCTGCGAAAAACGCAGGCTGTCACGATATTATTCTGCTCAAATGCACCAGCACTTATCCCGCCTCACCAGAGACCACCAACCTCAATACGATCCCCCATTTACAACAGGCTTTTGGTTGTTTAGTGGGCTTGTCTGATCATACCGCTGGCATTGGCGCGGCGGTAGCGAGTGTCGCCTTGGGTGCAACGGTGGTAGAAAAACATTTTGTATTGGATCGCGCTGCGGGTGGAGTAGATGCAGCGTTCTCAATTGAACCTCACGAGTTAGCCTCGTTAGTTACCGAAACCCGTCGTGCTTGGCAGGCTTTAGGCAAGGTGAGTTACGGCGGTGCACAAGCTGAGCAAGCCTCGAAGCATTATCGTCGTTCTATCTTTGTTTCCCAGGATATTCGCCAAGGGGATTTGATCACACGCGACAATATACGCGTGGTGCGTCCAGCGGTGGGCCTTGCGCCTAAACATCTAGACGCGGTATTAGGACAAATCGCAAGTGTCAATCTCACTAAGGGTACACCGCTAGCTTGGTCACATCTTACCGATGCAACAACGGCGCACACACCTGATGAACCGAACACTACTTCATCGCCATGAGTGTTTGTTTTCGAGTCGATGCCTCTCCCAGCATCGGTGTTGGCCATTTAATGCGTTGTTTGGCGTTGGCGCAAACACTAGATGAACAGCTGATCGAAGTGTATTTCTTCATTCGTCAAACGACCCGTGAGAGCTGTCTTAGCCGACATGATTGGGTTGGGCGTTTGTGTGTGATACCGCACGAGATAACCCTGGAAGAAGAAGCGCACTGGGTTAGTAAACAATTATCAAAACTTGATGCCAGCCTACTGGTAGTGGATGGATATCAGTTCCATCATCAATATCGCGCGCAATTACAGGCGTTACTTGGTACACACGCTATCCCATTGGCCTTGTTCGACGATACCAATTCAGACCTCAGTGATAGCGGGCTGTTACACGCTGACATTGTGATCAACAGTGCGCCCGATGCCGCGAGACTGGATTACAACACAACTGCGCCTCAAGCTAAGCTTTGTTTGGGCAGTGAATACCGTCTGCTACGTCAGGAATTTTATGTCCAGGATGCAGTCCCTTGGGAGCAGCGCCACGGCCTAACCCTAGTGATGGGCGGCAGCGACGTCAATAACCTCACTATTCCGCTACTTGAAGCGCTGGAGACCAAGGCGTTTAGCGAGCCAGTTAGGGTATTAACTGGCAGTGCCTATCCGTTTGCAGCGGAACTCAAGCAAGTGTTAGACCGATCCAACCTAGCCATTCAGCATTTACCCCATTGTCAAACTGTTGCGGAAGTATTTTCGTACACCAAATTAGTGATTTCTGCCGCAGGCTCGACGCAATTTGAACTTTTGGCCTGCGGCACGCCCGCGATCCTTGCGACGGTTGCCAATAACCAATTGCCGGCTGCGCTATCGGCACAACAACAGGGTTGGTGCAGTGTCGTCGATTGTCGCGGCGCCGCTATTAGCAAACCGGAAGCGCACACCGATAGAGAGCGAACCATCGCTCACTTGGTGGATCAGGTGATGGACATATACCAAAACAGTGTGAAACTGCGCGCCATGCTTGCCGTTGCTCAGCAAAATCAAGCTTCGCAGTTACAAACCCGATATGCCTTAATTGAGCAATTGTTAGCAGGTGAATAAATGGAAACGGATTTGATATTGTCAGGTTATCAGGTCACGTTAAGACCAGTGACTCAAGACGATTTAGAGATGCTACGCACTTGGCGCAACGCACCTAGCGTCAGTCAGTTTATGGTGTCGCAGGATATTATTACACCGGAGCAACAAACTGCTTGGTTTAAAAAAGTGTCTCGCGATCCCAAGCAGTTACACTTTATTATCACTTACAAAGACCAGTCTATTGGTGCGGCTAACTTACGCGTCTTGCAGGGTGCAGATTTATACACTGCAACGGTGATAGAGCCGGGTTTGTATATTTTTGAGGACAAATACCGGGCTAATTTGCTAACCTTCGCCCCCAGTTTATTGCTAAATGATTTTTGTTTTAATCGACTGAGGGTGAAAATTCTTCGAGCGGTGGTCAAATCTGATAATGAAGCAGCGTTGAACTATAATCAGAAGTTGGGATACCAAGTCGTGCGGAAGGGTGCATTAGTGGAAATTGAACTGCAACAACGGAGCTACGATCAAGCGAGTAAATCCCTTAAAGGACTACTGTCTAGACCAACTAAGAGGAAAAATAATGATGTCCGCTAATTTAGAAAAACTGATGACAGCTTTTGCCACCGCCTTGAATGTTGATATCCAAATCGTGCAAGACGATCTGGCCTACAATACCATTCCACAATGGGATTCAACGGCGCACATGGCATTGATTGCTGAGTTGGAAGATATTTTCGATATTATGCTTGATACGGACGACATTATTGATATGAGCTCGGTAGCTAAGGCTAAGGAAATTATCCAAAAATATGGAGTAAGTCTGTGATTTTAAAAAATAAGACTTTATTGGTAACAGGAGCCTACAGTGGCATAGGGCTAGCCACTGCAAAATATTGTATTGAGCAGGGCGCAACCGTATTTGCTAACGTAAAAGAGCCTGAAATGGCCAGTACCGTGCTGGAGATAACCGACGGTAAAGCGCATATTTTGCAATACGATGTCGCCGACATTAACGCGGTTAATGCCGCCTTCGACACCCTCACCGAAAAGACCAACGGTAAACTCGATGGATTAGTTAACAACGCCGGGATCGTGTTGGAAAAGCGCTATCAAGACACCAGTCTAGAAGAGTACGATCAACTCAATATCGTCAACGCGAGATCCGCTTTTCACCACATGCAACTCGCCTCAAAACTGATGTTGCCCCACAAAAGCGGCAGTATTGTGAATCTTTGTTCTTATGTTGGCGTTTACGGCGCACCGCATTTTGCGGCTTACTCTGCTACCAAAGGCGCGTTGGACTCTCTGACAAAATCGGTTGCCAAAGAATTGGGAGTGAGTAACATTCGGGTCAATGCTGTTGCGCCGGGTTTTATTGAAAGTAATATGACTCAGGTGTATCAGGGCGCAATTCGTGAGGCATTCTTATCACAAATCTCCCTAGCTAGAGCTGGTACTACTAAGGAAGTTGCCAATGTGATTGGTTTTCTTCTGTCCGATCAGGCGACTTATGTCAGTGCTCAGATACTCGGCGTGGATGGTGCAGCGTTTTTCTGAGCAGCTTGTCATAACAAAAAATGTCGCTCGCGCAATAGGTATTTGTCAGAGGTTAACTTGCCAGCATTTTTTGAGGCACTCAATCAATATCAACAACGACCAGCTTTTAAATACGACAATCAGGCTGGTCAGGTTACGACCATCAGCTATGAAACCTTGGCGCAATTGTGTCAGCGTTTCTCAATTGCTTTGGCTAACGCCGCAGGCTTTTCGCATTCGTTTCCTCATCGTCAACTGATCTTTTTGTTGGCAGGCAATCATTTGTCAGCTGTGGTGACGTACCTTACCTGTTTACAGCAAAACCATGTACTGATGCTGCTAGATGAGAACATTAATTCTTATCAGCTGGAGAAGTTGATCAACGCTTATCAGCCTAACCTCATTGTGTCAGGTGAGCAAATTACTCACAGCCACAATCAAGACATCGTTTTAGACAAGGACTTATCACTGCTCCTTTCCACATCGGGTTCAACTGGCTCGCCCAAGCAAGTCGCTTTAAGCCAAGCCAATTTACAAAGTAACGCCAACAGTATTTGCGCATACTTGCCGATTGCCAGCGATCACACCACCATTACCACCTTACCGATGAATTATTCCTATGGCTTGTCGGTGATCAATAGCCATTTGCAGGCTGGTGCGTGTGTGTTCCTCAATCAGGCCTCGATCGTGGATAGAGAGTTTTGGCAAATTTTAGAAACTCAGAAAATCAATAGCTTGGCAGGTGTCCCGTATTTTTGGGAGATGATGCTCAGATTGGGGATAACAAAAAAAGAATTACCCTTCTTATATTATTT
>Ga0115103_1077178_pt1 | contig 11642 bp, 21 predicted proteins | sample MBTome_2_FD_89643 | JGI IMG/M metagenome (GOLD analysis project Ga0115103, IMG submission 89643) | Marine eukaryotic communities from Pacific Ocean to study complex ecological interactions - MBTS_5May14_M1_3um Metatranscriptome... | ecosystem: Environmental > Aquatic > Marine > Oceanic | place... | reverse complement strand
GTAAATGACGCCACTTACGCAACTTAATTGCTAAGTAAAACGCAAGAAGAGTTCACTGAATTCTTCGCAATTGCTTTTGGGGTCGCTTCTTGTGGGCCTAGCCCTTGGAGGTGCCCCTCCCGAAACGAGGTCTGTCAGTCAAGAGCTGTCAGGAATCGGATACCTCGACATTGATGGAAGAACCGGAATCAACAAAGGGTCCTTTGCTGGAGGGCTTGAAATGGTTGTCCGAGGAACAGGCTTTGGGTTGTCTCCCACCCAAAACCTGCTTGCTTTTACTGCTTAAGACTTTGATGATGTGCAAGTCCTTGGAGAAGGAATGTCTGAAGACAATGCTATCAAGTCCTGTGCACCTCAGGGTGTGATTCAGTACACCACAAGATCAGTCGGCTAAATGTTCGACATGCCAAACAGCATGTTCTACAACATGGACACCATGACCTTCAATGTCTCAGTCTATGCTCCAGACGTCATTGGAATGACCGACTTCGTGGAGATGAGTTGTGATTAAAACCCCGACTACTGCAATATAGTCTACAGCAGATCCTACACGCCCATGCTTAAGTTTGCTGTGCCTCCCATTTTGCATCTTGACTCTGAGGTCGCTTTCATTGTTGATCCACGCAATGCTCAAGACATGAAGGGTGACAACGAAAACCCATTCGTCCACGTGAAGGTTGACGGAAACTTCATCGACTTTGACGAGAGAGTCGATGTGACTACATGGCTTAATACCTGGGATGAAAACTCAGTGATTGGCAAGATTGGAGAGACAAATCTCAACGAGACTTCTGATGTCAATTTCTTGTTCCACACAGGGTTTGCAATGCATCAGGAACAAACAATGACTACCTGCTCTTATGATAACCAAACTTGCTACAAATTTAAGACTGTTCCAATGATCTCAGAAATCGACTTTGAGACTGGATATTCTACTGGAGGACAGAACTTGACCATTCATGGATACGGGTTTTAATCTGGAGAGGTTGAAGTTGAAATTGACGGAGTGCCATGTGAGGTCACTAGGCAAGACAGGTACTCAGTTAGTTGCAACACTGAATCTGCTAATATGACTGACCTTGAAATCAATGAGTACGTTGGTCAACATGGTGCAAGAATGAAGTGGATTAACAACTCAGACACTGAAGAGTGGGACAATATCTGGAACCATGCTACCAATGAAAATGTCATTGAGCACCTCGCCTTGACTCTAGAAAGCTTGCCTAACTACGAAACTTATTCATACTATTTGTACACTGGCTACTTTAAGGCTCCAGCCACCACAAACTATAGGTTCTATGGTTCAGGAGAAAACTGGATGAGGTTCTCCTTTTCAAATGTGTCTGATGACAAAGAAAGCAAGATTACTTCAATTATTTCTGATGGTATGTATGCACCTGACTTGAGACAATTTTACAGAAATGACTCATATGAACACATTTCTGAGTGGTATGCTTTGGAGGAGGGTGGAAACTACTTCTTCGAAACTGTTCTGTATTAATATTCTGGAGACAGTCACATGAGTGTTGGTGTTGAAATTGAGCAAGACGAGATCGTGGGACACCATCATGCTATCAAGGAAGTGCAAATGATTAGTATAGAGCCAGAGCAGCTCTACGACACAACTCAAATCAATTTTACCGAGCCTGACGGAGGAACTGTTATCTTTGCTTTCTACGGACCAAATACTGGAGAGTACACTTACTCAAGTGCTGTCAGTACTACTGCAAGTGCCGGAACTATGAAATAAGCTATTAAGTGGTTCTACTTCAACGAGTGGGGCTCTTAATTCAACGTTGTCAGAACTATCTATGACATCGACGGAAATGTAACCACTTCGGACTCAGAGGAAGCTTACATTTACAGCTACAACATCACTCTGACTAAAATGATTTCTGGTGAGAGCACTAACACCATCTTAGCTGTTCCTCAAACTACTACATCCACTATCGACATTGCACTTCCATCTGAAATGGTGGTCAGTAATTTGCCAGTCAGTGGTTGTTTCAAGATCAAGTGTGTGAATGCTGATGGAATTGAAAGCTACACTGAAGAAATGAGCTATGGCAAATAAGTAAAGTGGATTGAAAAAGCTATCGACGAAGGCTGTCCAGAGTTCAGAGAGCAAGTGAGAGTAAGAGATTACAAAAGTTACTCCTACTCTCAAAGTGGAAGATCATTGCTTCTTGACTTCAAGGGCTACAACGGCAATCCAGGCTAATTCGAGATTGTCAGCGGAGAGGATTGCACACTTGCTGAGCATGCTTTCACGTTAGCTGAGACCATCTAGGAGTATGGAACTAATATTTTCTATGATGCTATTCCTTTTGAAATGATCCATACTGACGAAGTCCTTCCTCAAGTGAAGGTGAGCGTAAACGGGCTCCCCGCTGTCTGCAAAAACTTGACTTGCGACTATACCTTCATTGAGTCACCTTACGAAATCACATCCTTCTCAGTAGATGAGACTGAGTAGACTTTGACTATGGAAGGTATTAGTCTACCAGAAGACATTTACTCTATTTCTTTCACCAATGTTGACTGTGATGATTACGTAGTTGAGTAAATTGAGGAGACTTACTACACTGATGAGACCGACGAATACGGAAATGTGACAACGACTGAAACAACAGAAATCACAGGTGCCACCATCACTTGCACTATGGTAGACTCTCTAACTGGTGGCTACTTTAGACCAATAGTTAAGGATGCCTATGGAATTATTCCAATTTCTGACGATGTTGAGGACTTCTACAAAGAAATCACTGTTGACTCTGTGGTAGGAGCAGACAACCTCAACATGATGGGAGGAGACTACTTGTATCTCGGTGGTACTGGCTTCCCATCTAGATCAAACGATGGAAGCGAGATTTATGTTTACCTTGGTGATGGAACTGAATGCGACATTGAAGAAATAGATTCCACTGAGATCGTGTGCAAAGTCAGAAGACTCTCATCAGATAGTATTGGCGCTTCATTGAATGTTACCTTATATCTCAATGGCATTGAAGACGGATCTCATACTGTTCAAGTTGCCTCTTACTTCAACAGCATTGGTGGAATCGAGCCAGAAAGCTATTCACCAGTCCTTAAAAGGAACTTGACTATTACTATGGACGAAAATTTCGCAGAAGAACTTGTTACAGATGACCTCTGGGTAACCTTGATTCAATAAGAGGACCCTGAAATACAGAAGGCTTGCAACGTGATCGATGTTGACAACGAACTCAAAACTATCACTGTTAGATATGGAGGAGCATATTCGGGAGTCTATGACTTATCTGTCCAATCCGATACCTATGGCGAAATTCTGACCGATGGAATCACTTTTGAGGCTGTTGGAACTATCACTGATTTTTATCCAACCTCTGGAAGTATTTATGGAGGAACTTTGATCACCATTTCTGGTTATCACTTTTCAGATGAAGCTGCTGACAATCCTTTGACTATCGGTGGTATGTCTTGTAACGTAGAAGAGTCATCAGAGTTCGAGATCCAGTGCCGTATGCAGGATTTGGCTGTTGAATCAGGCACAGAAGGACAAATCCTTATTTTCATGAAGATGTCAGAGGAGGCTACTTGCACAACCGAAACTGAAGAATGTTACTTTACCTTTACCGATTAGGGTCTTCCAGTTCTTAGTGATGTTCAAGTCTCATTTGACGACGAGCTGTAGAACTACATTATCACAATCAGTGGTACTGGATTTGACGAAGAAAGCACAAGCACAGAGCTATATATTGACGGATACTCCCAAACATTGCAATCACTGACTACTGACACTATTGTATTCGAGTTGTCTGGACTTACTTCTTGGTATTCGACTGACATCTAACTGTACGTCACAGAGGGAGTGCCAGAGGGCTATGAACTTCTTCTGAATGGACTTGAGTTCGAGCCAAAGCTGGCAGGTTTGACCACAAACTCAGGATCTGTTGCAGGATCAAGGATTTATGCTTCTGTTGCTGGAATTGGTTTAGACGCTACTGATGTCACTCTTGTTGATGGAGATGGAACAGAAATTTGTCAGGCTATCGCTGTCTACGAGTATGGCGAATTAGAGTGCGACACAATTGAAGGAGAAATCGTTGAAGGAACTTTGATATACTTATCTGTTTCTTCAGTTGCTTACAACTGCTCAAGCTTAGACGAAGGTGATTGCTATTATGAGCAAGTAATAGATGCAATGGCAGAAGTCACATCCCTGAGTGTTTTTGCTATGTTTTCTATTGAAGACACCACCACTCTCATGATCGAGGGATCAAACTTCCCATTTGAAGGATACACTGGAATTGTCTCCTACAATAACATCGAAGCTGACTAAGTCACAATTGAATCAGATACTTTGATGTACGCTACCTTTATGATGGGTATACCAGTCTCTGATGATGAAATCTACCCAAATGTGTAATTTGAAGAGGACGAAACCTCTGTTATTCACACTGCATATAACGTAAATGCCACTTTTTCAAACCCTCTCGTGATCTCTGATAGCTCTCAATTCGAGTGCTCATTTGCTGGTGGATGCCTTCTTAAAGTTTACGCTGATGGTCTTTCGAGCAGTTTGACTGACGAAGAGAACTCCTACATTACAGTTTGTGAAAACATCTGTGTATTTGATGCAGATCAATCCTCATAATCGAAGGCTGTCTGCGAGATTCCAATGCTCAAGACTACCTACTCTATGACTGCATACAACATGGTTGAAGTTGGTTCAGTCTACGGAGTTGACTACTTCGGAAGTGAAGGTTCTGAGCCTGAGTATGCTTTTAACCTGGAAAACTTAGACAGAAACGAAGACTGGAATGCTGACTGCTACTTCGGAACATCTTTCCCAGAAGGCTATGTCGGATTGCTCGATGAAGTCAAGATATATCTTGGATCTCTTTCCAAATACTATTATGCTGACAACTTGATCTTCCAAGGATCTAATGATGGAGAGACCTACACTGACATTTTCACCCTTAGCAAAGAAATTCATGAGGGATGGAACTACTACGATTTTGAAGAAGATGAGATGCCATCTTTCAGATTCTATAGATTCTATGGATCCGAGTCAGGTGCCTGCACAGTCAATGAAGTTCACTTGTTTGGAGTTGAAGTAATTCAAGATGACGTATCTTCTCACGAATGCTTGCCAGTCCTTCATCATGATGGAACAACTATTGATTTACCAAACTCTTTGACTTACTAAGCTACCTTGACTCCTCTTCTTAATAGCATTTATCCAAGGTTTGGATCTGTTAGAGGAGGTGATGAAGTAACATTCTATGGAGAGAATTTCTCTGAAGACTACACCAAATACACTATTCTCATTGACGATATTGAGTGTGAGGTAACTGCAGCTACAGTTTCTTCTGTCACTTGTGTAACTGGAGACAAACCAGGATTGAGCACTGACCCTTACTTGTAGATTTACATTGAGGACTAGGGATTAGTTGCTAACAATGGAAAGACCTTCAGGTACGTTTACTTATGGTCTGACACTAGGACTTGGGGAGGTGAGTTCCTCCCTATGGAAGGTGACTCTATTTCCATTCCTTATGGACTTAATCTCTTGGTGGATGTCGACTCAACTCCACTTCTCAACGCAATAATTGTGGAGGGATCTTTAATTTTCCCTCCTGATGATCTCAACCCTGCTCACTAGAGAACATTCGATGCCTTTTACATTATCACTAACTTCGGTTATATTGAAATTGGTACTGAGGAGGAGCCTTACACTTCCTAACTGACTATCACTATGCATGGAACTATCTAAAGTAACTCAATTCCAACATTCGGAAATAAGGTTCTTGCTATTTCAGGAGGTCAGCTAGAGATGCATGGTGTCGAAAGATTCCCAACATGGACTTAACTTGAGACTACTGCTGAAGTTGGAGCTACAACTATTACCTTGCAAGAGGCTGTAGATTGGCAAGTAGGCGAGTAAATTGTCATTGCTCCAACTGACTTCGAGTCAAGACATGCTGAGCAAAGGAATATCGTTGCAATCGATAACACCGACCCAGACCACCCAGTGCTTACTCTTGACGTAGAGCTTTACTTCAAACATTTTGCCGACACTGAGTACTATGATGATCTTTTCATCGACATGAGAGCTGAGGTAGGACTTCTTACTAGAAATGTCAAATTCCAGGGAGACAAAGAGTATAGTGAAGAGAACTAGTATGGAGGCCAAATCATGATCCACTCTGATGGAGACGAAACTAGTCAAGCTAGAATTGCCCATTGTGAGCTCTTCAATGTCGGCCAAGGATTCAAACTTGGAAGGTATGCTATTCACTTCCACATGATTGGAACTGTACATAAATCTTATGTAAAGGGTAATGCCGTATGGTAGTCTTACAACAGAGGAACTACTATCCATGGAGTGCATCATCTGACCATTGCTAACAACGTCATGTACGACACTATGGGTCACACTATTTTCATTGAAGATGCTGCAGAAACCAACAACATAGTTGAGTACAACCTTATTGTCATGACCAAGAAGTCTTGGAGTGGACTCAACACTGACTAGACTCCAGGAAGTATGTGGATCACGAACCCTAACAACATCATAAGATACAACCACGCTGCTGGCTCAGATAGATACGGTTTCTGGTATGATATGCAAGACACTGCCATCGGACCATCCTTCAGCACTGATATCTGTCCATTCGGAACAAAGCTTGGACAGTTTGAGGGAAACGTTGCTCACTCTAATGGAAGATACGGTCTAAGAGTGTTCCACGGAATGATGCCTAGAGAATACCCTTGCGAAAGTATTGTTTATGACGCAGAAAATCCAGATGATCCTTACCATAACAACAGACCTATTCCAGGATATTTCATTGACTTTACTGGCTACAAGAACAAGAGAAACGGAGCAATTAGTGAAAGGACTGGAGATCTTAGATGGATTGACTTTAAAGTAGCTGACAATCTTCTTGCTGGAGTTGAGGTTTCTGTTGTAGAGGATGCTGGTGATGACATGGCCCAGCTCAACGGTGCTCTTATTGTCGGAAGATCCCGTGGAAATTAAGAGGATATCCTGAATTGGAATTCACCAAAGGGATTCCATGGTCCAAGATCTGAAAATTATACCGTGAACAATGTCAGCTTCTACAGCTTTGATTTCGCTAATGCAGCTGCAATCTCTACTTGTTCTCACTGCTGGCATGATGATGCTACTGACTCTGGTGCTAGAACTGTTAGGTTCTCTAGCCTTTACTTTGAAGATGACACAGTTCCAAGGAGAATCAGTTACACTGTCCCATGGAGAGGAATTCTTTTCGACATGGATGGAACCTTGACTGAATTAGGACCAAACACTTGGGCAACTGCTTACTGGAGGCACTTGGATCAACCAGAGTGCGACAACACTTAGCAAGAGAAGTTTGGAGGATTGATTTGTGATGACACTGTTTAGATCAGAAGAGTTGCCCATCACGGATACTCACCATCTTCAATTTAAGGAATGCTTTTCAAGATCATTCAGTGGGATGATGACATCATTGGAGAAATGACCGAGGATGAACTATAGGTTTACCTTGACGATTATGACAACTACTCCGAAATTCCATTCAAGCAATTTTAAGATCCTGCTATGGGATGGGCAATTCCATTTGTGACTAACCACAAGTACAAGTGGCATTTCGCATCTGCTCTTGACTTTGAGTAAATCAAGTTTGACTTGAGTGAAAGATGGGAAGCTACTGACCACCCAATTTACATGGTCAGTAACTTTACCGACCAAAGGGCCTCTGTTGATATCAAGGTTGAGTCAGACTCTGATTATATTGCTAACGAAACTCTGACTTCAATTGATCAAGCAGATTGGCAGCTTGGACACAACATTATCTATAATGATACTGAGACAAGAGAAATCCACTATATTATCTCAGGAGCAGATACCGATAGAAGGTCTGTATAGATTAATATCCAAAGGTGCATTGGACCATGTAATTCTGCCGTAGAAGAGCAAGAAACAGAGGATACAATCAGACTCTGGAGTAACCCTGACTCATGGCCAACTGGAGAGCTACCAGTAGCAGACTAATATGTTGAAATTGAGTCTGGCTGGAACATGGTCTTCGACTTGGAGAACAGTCCAATTATCGACACCGTCCAAATCAATGGAAGACTTAGCTTCCTTGATGGAGCAGAGACTAGTCTCAACCTTCACGTAAAGCACATTTTTGTAAGAGCTGGAGAACTCATAATTGGAACTGTCGAGGAGCCATTCCAAGGAGATGCTTAAATTACTCTTTATGGAGAGCAAAGTAGTGAAACCATAGTCTTTGACAACACTATCGAAGCTGGAAACAAAGTTATCTCCAATGTAGGAAACATTGAGATGCATGGAATTTAAAGACCCTAGAGAATGTTTAGACTCATGGAAGCTGCAGAATCAGGAGCAACTGAAATCTTGCTTTAAACAGGACTTGATCTTGTTGAAGGTGACAAGCTTGGACTTTTGCCAACTGGCTTCAACTACCTTGAATCTGATGAGGTAGAAGTTCTTTCATACGACTCAGAGACTGGAGTGGTTGCCATGAACAGAGAGCTTAACTACTATCATTTTGGACAAAATACCTCAACAGTAGAAGCGTACGGAATTGACATGAGAGCTGAAGTATTGCTTTTAAACAGTAACGTTAGAATTGTAGGAGAAGATGTCAGTGCATGGGGTGGAACCATCATTACTGCTGACACCATTGACTCTGATCTATCTATTAGAACTGGAGTAACAATAATGGACAATGTAGAAATTTACAACTGTTCTCAAAGAGATACTTACAAGGCAGCCTTGAGATGGGAGAATGCTCAAATGGGCTACAGTTCGATCACTAACTGCTCTATTCACGGAGGATTGGGATGGGGTCTCAGAGCTCACAGCTCCCAAAATCTTGTCATCGACAACAACGTAGCTTTTGGATTCTCCACTGTTGGAATGAGTCTTTCAACAGTTTCAAACGTGACTTTCTCTAACAACGTCGTTGGAAACATTATGAGGAGATAACAAACTGCAGTTGGCTCCTATGAAGACACTAGATGCGGAGTCTGTATTTGTTCACACATGGACAGTGCTGCTTGTTCTGACATCCATGTGTTCAACAACATCATAGGAGGAGCTGAGTTTGTAGGAATTACAGGTTATACCCACGAGTGTGGAGAAGTTACTGACGTTATGTTCAACAACACGGCTCACTCTATTGAAGGAAAGGGAGTGGATGTGCAAACTGACCCAACCAGCTCTACTCAGACCACTTGTGCTGAGATGTCCTACTCTAACTCCTACAAATGCACTGAGCAAGGTGCTATTTTCTACAAGGAAACAAAGGAAATCAGAGTGACGAACATGGTCGCTGTTGATAACATTCTCGGAATCGCCGCTTTATTAGCTACAGGAAATTCTTGGACCGAAGTCAGTCTTGGATCAGAGGTTACAATATCTATCGAAGATAACATCATTATTGGAAGCACTCACGTTCCAAATGGTGATTACGAGTGTTAGGATAGAACTGGAATGTTTATTAGTGGAGCTACCTTGACTGGAAAAGAACTACATCCTACATCCTCTTCTGCCTTGCCAATTTACAAGATCAATGATATCCAGGTCTTCCAGCAGAAAACTATTTACAAAAACAACTAGTTCATCGGATACTCTGACCCAATTGTTCCAGGCTGTCCTGAAAACAAAAACAGAATATTCATGCTTAACAGCGGAATGGCTGACTATGTCCCAATTCAATACTTCTACGACACTCACTTTGAAGACATTGACGATGACGCATTTGCTTGGTGGTTCGATGCACCAGACTCCTGGGCAGAAATCGATGACTGCGGAGAGGTGGTTTGCACTGGAAATAAAAATGTTCTCGCTGAGTTCAGAGACACCACTTGGAGTGGAAGAACACCTACTTTTGCTGCAAGCAAGTTCCAAGTCATTCCTGACAACACTGGGGTATCCCCTTACGTCTCTGGATGCGACTACTACAAAACTCACAACGGATACATTTGTGACAACGACAAACTTGGAATATTGCACTTCAAGGCTCTTGATGATGACTCTTACGACAGAAGTGTGCAACCAGTCTATGTCAGCAACAATGACACTGGCATTAACAACAAGTTAAACTCCTTCATGGACCACGTTTGGGATGGATTCTACACCGGACAAGTTAGAGAGTCAACCTTCCCAAGTTTGGTTGTTACCGACTATGACTATGACGTTGAGTACACCGGAACACCTTTCAAGAAGATGATTTACGCCTTGAGAGCTAACCAAGGAGGCGTCAAGATCAGAGTTCAATACTTTAATGCTGAGACCTACATCGTTACCGACCTTGATGGAAACAAGTACGAGCCAAACGAATTTGACGAAGACGAGGGTGTTCAAGGAGCTATCAAGAAGAATGGCTGTGGAGAGAATAGATTCCTTGGCCAGCAAAAGATCTTGGAGTTCTACATTGAGGCTGATTGCCAGGTGAAGATCTAAGACGTGCAAGCTATTCAAACAGCTGTGAGATTAGACATTGATATTGACACTTTCTTCTCAGGAGGTGGAGTTACATCCTTTACAGACAACATCGCCGGTGCCCTAGGAATCCATGCTTCAAACATCAAGATTGTTTCCGTGTATGAAGGTTCTGTTGTTGTAGACTACTACATTATCGCAGACGATGATGATGACGACGCAGAGGCTACTCTTGCCGCCATTGAAACCACTTTGGTCACTGCCTTGGATGAGGGCACAATCGACCTTGGAGCACCAGTACTCGAAGTCTCTGTTACATCTAGCTCAGGTACCACATACGAGCCTATCGCTATCGTAGAGGAGGTCGAGGAGGAAGAAGATGAAGAGTCTGAAGAGGAATCAGAGGAAGTTACAATTGACATCTAATTGGGCGATGAGACTACTGAAGTTGAGGAGCAAAGCACTATCGAGACTATTCAAGAGATTGCCAAGTCCAACGACAAATTCTACGTGATCATCGTTTGCTTGATCCCACTTACTCTTTTGACTACTATAGCTATCATCATGCTTAGAAAGCGTATGACTCAAAAGCAACAAAACAAGAGAGAAATTGACCAAGTCAGAGAAGTTGCTCAAAAACATGCTGAGGAGAATGAAGTAGTCGAGGTTGTTGACTAGTATGTTCCAGACATGAACTTTGACATCTTTGGAATTAACGAGCCATCTAAGAACAAGAAAGATTTGAAGAACCAAGACAAGGATATGGTTATTGAAAATGACTTGGTTGTAAACGATGAGCTCGATTTTGGCGATGACGACGACTCCAATCATAATGAGTAGAGTCAATCCAATAGATCTGATCAGAAGACTTCTTCAGGCCAACTCAACAACGAGCAAACCGCCCAACAAACCTCAAGTCACCAGTATGACTAGCTAGGCAGAGACTCAAGTATTGCGGGATCATTCAATAACACTATGTCTGCCATGAAGAATTCCAACGATGATAACTCTCTGATGTCTCTCAACAGACCATCCAGTGGTATCAGCTCCATCCTTCGCTCTGAGAAGGAGTGAGCACTTTAAGTCACTTTGTGTTTTTTCAATGACCCCTTAATCAAGCTATATTAGACAAACTTGTCAAGCAATTTAATTCAATAACAAAATATTTGATCCGACC
>Ga0115103_1328397_pt1 | contig 11682 bp, 1 predicted proteins | sample MBTome_2_FD_89643 | JGI IMG/M metagenome (GOLD analysis project Ga0115103, IMG submission 89643) | Marine eukaryotic communities from Pacific Ocean to study complex ecological interactions - MBTS_5May14_M1_3um Metatranscriptome... | ecosystem: Environmental > Aquatic > Marine > Oceanic | place... | reverse complement strand
CAACACCACAATGAGAACGACTCAACGGCGTCGTCGTCGTCCATATATTTTTCCCATCCCTAAGTGATTTAGATGTCCCCATTCCTCTCATCATTAGTACATTATTCCGTGCTGAAATAAGGCAATTCGTGACGGACAAGGGGGTCTGTCTGTAGGTCTGGAAGAGCTAGGTTACTGCATATAAAGCATTTAGTGTCATCATACTCCGAAATACGACACTCTCGGATATTTCCAACTTGTTGGGAGTTGATATATAGATACAAAAGGTATCAACATTATAGTACAGTGGCTTATAAATAGCAGATTGATATCATGTGGAAGATATTGGGTGGAAAGAAAAAGAACCGCTCTTCTAAGGTAGAATCCTTATCCAATTCTCGTAATAATTCATTATCGTCAATAGGTCGCCAGGGATCCAATAGAGGAAATGATCTCTCCTTCTCCTACAACCGTTCCTCTTTAAGCGATGCAGAAACAGAACGAATAGTCTCCAACGCCGCACGTCGCCTAGGCGAAAACATTCAAAAAATTGTAACCATTGCCAAAATGCCTTCATCAGCTGATCCAAACACCAATTCAAATACCGAATGGAAGACACATTTGCTTAAAATTTTGGGTAATACTGAACCTACGAATCCTCATGATTTATTTTCGGATATTGATTTATTATTAACCAACTATGATTCGGATAAATTTGTTTTGAGATGTATGGAGAATGAATTACCTCCTAATTTGATTCATTGTTTAAGATTGTTAAGGGTTTTGGAATTGCAAGTGGCTGCTCAGGCAGATATAGATGCAATGAATAATACTGCAACAGCTACTTTAAATGATACAGTGGATGATGCGAATATATCTTCCTCTATCCAACAAGAGCAACAACCTACTACGATACCAATACCACCTAAAAGTGAGAAGGCTACAGAAAAAGTTGTGAAATTGTTTTGCCTACTTTGTACAGATCCAGGTGTAGGAGAACAATTACGACCACACTTATTTGGCCTATTGGCATTATCGGGAGCAAGTTACCCACTCAATGGTCTACACGTCGCACGAGGAGCATCCGTAGTCATATCCAAATTTTCAGAAGAATGCTTGACTAATTCTATCGTTCATTTCCTACATGATCGGAATATGATTGTACACATGACAGATGATGTCAAGGAATTATGTTGTATGACTAATTCAGTAAGAAGTGTTGCTGGGACGAGATGTCTTCAGGGAGAGGATGCTGAAGAGTCTGGGTTTTGGGTAATTGCATTGACGTCGATTGTACAAATTGTCAAATTGTCTTGTAATCATGGTACATCAGATCTATTGAATGATTTTGACTCAGCTGGGGGGTATCACGTCTTGTGTTATGCTATTCTTAATTCTAGTTCATCGAATTTGGGGAAATTATTAGAATTGACAGTGTCATTGGTATCATGTAAGCTATACAAAATTGACTCTGGGCAAGGCGGTACCAACGGTGGTAATGGTATAATAGAGCAACCAAAGCGATCGATAGATAGCACGATTGGTACTGATACCAGCGAAGATCGATTTGCCAGTAATCCATCGGCATTTGAAATTATTGAAGACATTATTGTACGATCCATCCCATTCTTGGTGAAATACTGTGAAGAACGAAAAGGGTCAAGACCTATACCTCAAAGCTCCGATCAAATACTTGAACTAGCTGAAATGTCATTAAAATTAGACATTCAAAGTCTACAGGGAGACAACAATCAAGAAGTGATAGTGGAACAAATATCTACCAAAGTAGACAACACAGAATTCTCTACAGAAATTTTGGTTAGCACCCTCCAAATATTCTCCGATCATCCACAAAACTTTTCCATCATTGAAGAAAGATACTCAGTCTTATCCCATTACTTGATTGGATTTTCTTCTTTCCAATCTGACAAGGTCAAGACACTAATCGTTAAGACTCTGGAATATGTGTGCACGGCCTTACCGAAATACAATGCGGAAAATCCACTTACCATCGCTGCAGAGGTATTTTCTTGCCTATGTAAGCATCTATTTGAACTGTCTGCTGCGACTGTTACACCTGAACAGATTAAAGAAAATGGACAAACGATTGATGTGTTGACGAAGGATGCATCACTGATATGCACTACGCTAGAGAAACTACTGCAACTAGATGAGACCTTTAATCAGATTATGCTGAATGTCGGTCTAATGGATGAAAAGCTACAAGAATACATATCACTCATCACATCACCATCACAGACACTGGATAGCGCACCACCTATTGTAACCAAAGCGGATGAAACATATAGCTTAATTTGTTTCATTTTGGATTCCATAACAAAGAACTCAGTCACGATATCAGACTTATCTTCTAGAGGTATGATTTCTCCAAGGAGGAGTGCGGATGACTCGGGAAACCATATCCATCTGAATCTTTTCCTTACAATCGGAGTTGCAAACTTGGGAGATAAAGCATCTGACGCAGCATTACGGGTCTTTGATACCAAGATGACGAATGCTCATGATGAAGCACTACAAAATAATATGGAATGTCTTCTTAGTGTTTTGGAACGGTTTTCGGATATTCTATCTAAACGTACTATTGATACTACCAGTGATTCGGAACAATCGAATGAGTTAACAGAAGAAACAAAAAATGGAATGGCTTGCGTGCAGAGAACATGTAATATACTTGCAATGATGCAACGAACATTAGAGACAAATAGTTCATCCCAAGATGTTTTCCGTTCTAGCAAAGGCTTTGAGTGCCTTCTAAAACTTCTTACGTGCATTGATAAAAGTCTATTTCGAACCACTACTGCTGTACAAATAGATGATGATGAAGAAACTAAGAAGGAATCCGAGACAGGAGAGAATGAGTTTTCCAACAATTACTTATTGCTAATTCAGTGTATCTTTGGTGTTCTAAGTGCATCTACTTCTCATGTACAGACAGAGAATATATCTGAATCCGCATCGTCAACTTCTTTCAAAGCAATGGATTTGTTGAGTGAAAATTCGTCATCTTCATCTCCTGACAAACTCAATTGTAGTTATCTACGAGACGAAGGATTTTATGCGGCATTTGTCAAAGGTCTGGAACAAATAGGTGCTCTGGAAACATTAACATATGTTCATTTTGTGTTGAATCTTGCTTTGGAGATTCTGCATCCAGATCTAGTGATGGGTAGCGAAGATGTTGGTTTTGGATCTGAGCAAACGCTTCTTGTGGATACAATATCATACCTTCGAAATCCTGATATCATACGGCTTATTTTAGGCGTTATTATCTGCCTTCCTCACAGTGGTCCGTGTATGGGACTTGCGACAGAAGCAATGGATATAATATTGGCTTTGTGTGGATCGCAAAAGAGAGCAACAACTCTTGGTCAGATAGCTGAATGTGGTTTGTGCAATACTCTTACAGCCCATGATGAAGATTTTGCCCAGATCTATGAAGATTTCAATCATCCAATGTATTCACGCTTTGTTGCACTTTTACGTCGAATATCTTCTTTTAAGATGTCGTACATAGATTTTGTTGGAATATTACGATGTATTGCTGGCCCTATACTGTCAGTTGATGGACCACAAAGTAATGTTCCTACTTCAAAACGAAAACAAATAAAACTTCCCATCATATCGACATTCATTGAAGACCAGAAGATAGATAATGAACTGATTTCTCAAGATATAGATAAAGATAATTGTATTCGACTGGAAACCTTAGTCGCGATTGCTGAGAAGAGTGACAAAGTATCTCGCTGCGTAGTTGGTGGTGATTCGCTGAATAATATAGCTTTCTTCATGCAAAAGGTTCGCCTTGAAGAGAAATTATTTTCACTTGCAGAGAAGGGAAGGATTAGTTTTGTAGAAATAGAGAGAGTTGATGCATCAGCGAGGTCGCAATCATTGGCTAATGCTGGAAGTCAGGGTCCCAATTCGCCATCTCATGCTCCAGAAAAAATGTGGTCACCTTCGATATCATCTGGTTTCTCATTTTCGTTATGGCTTCGTCTACCACCTTCGTGTGAAGTATCAAACGGTAATGTCTTCATCCTTGATATATCAAGCTATGCTGGGGACGGTATTTCGTCAATAGGTCATGGAGACTTTTTATCTGTTTGGTATGATTATCAAAGTCAAGGATTCAATGTTCTTTCTTCTGTATCACCGAAACCTATTTGCTTCCCAATTTCTCCGTTAGTCCCTGGTATATGGAATCATATTCTATTAACATTTCAGCCACCAAAAAGATCGGTATTATCCCGGAAAGCCATTGTTGGCTTGTGTGTGAACGGCAGACCATTGGAAGCAGACATCAGAATTGATTCAGTGTCTTTACCTCCAACTGCAAGAATATATATTGGTGTTCCTAATCCAATACTAGCAAGTAGTGGTGTCATTCGTGGATCAGTGGCGACTTGGGAGTTAGGCACTGTCCTTCTACTATCAACAATACTTGGTCCGCGTGACGCAATGTCTATCTTTATTACTGGGCCTGATTTTCTTGGTCAATTTTGGGGAGATAGACCTCAAAGACTGTCGCTTGCAGCAACTGCTTCAGCAGCATTTTCGATGCTTGCAGAAGGTGGAGAAGAAGGAGGGTTGAATGCAGTCTTGAAAAAACGAGACATTCCAGCAACAGAGGTTGAAGCGGCAGGAGTTATTAAAGAAGAAACAATTCTCGAAAGTGGAAGAGCTGGTTATCTAGATCCAGATTTATTGAGCACAGTCGGCTTGTTTTGCAAAGTAACCCCTGGTCAAATCATTTGTGCATTCCGGGCGTCTGCTTCAACTGATCGTATGCATGATGGATCATCGTCAAGTAACAAACGACATTACTCACGGAGATTGATCAATATAGCAAGAATCAATTCCGCCAATAGTTGTGTATCGACTGATGCTGTGGTGTATGGATCAGGTTCTGTAATATGCCCTAGCTCATTTGTAGACAATGTTCGGTTTGTAGGTGGGCCTAACACCTTGCTTCCAATTCTAAATGCAGTGAAGTCACCATCATCTGTTGCCCTATCGTTACGTTTGATTCGAGGTAGTGCAACGGGAAATATTCCCAATGTAGAAATGCTTCAAAAGGGTGGTGGATACCGTATCCTGTCTTTTCTATTAAAACAAAAACAGAATATTGATGCGAGTGTATTGGAACAATGCTTTGCATTTTCTATTCATGGATTCATACCGGGTACTGGAAAAGAACAAGATTCGGATGAGGCTACCTCTTCATCTTTCAAACGTGATAAGATGCCCTACAGTTGGAATGGATCAAACCAATGGACAGTAATAGATTTGGATGCTATAAAATATTTGGTTCTAAATCACCAAATTTGGGACATACAAAAGACTTTGGGGCCTGACTTGGCTCTGAGGCTAATTTGTCTTTTGAATGGGTGTGTGGATACGGACTGTGTGCATGCAGCATTCAATGCTCGAAGGCTACATTTGCTTGGTGTCGTCAAATGGACGTTACATTTCATGCTTGAAACTGCTGAACTTTATGCATTGGGTTGTCTTGGAGAGACGTATTCAAAAACTGTTGACTCCTCTACCCTGCCGCATGGAGACAGCATTTCAGCGAAGGTGTTGACTTTGTATAAAGATGGTTGGATTTCACAAACATCGTCTATCGCATCGACAGCAGTAGGAGGTGATCCAGGAAATCCTATTTTACTATGCTGTAAAACATTTCTTCGAAGAGTTTTGACATATATGCTCACTGCTGATGACCTTGAGGCAATTGCTGGTGCAGCAGTCTACACCATCTCTATAGATAGCATGTTTGATGACGTGAAGAGTCAATTAGGTTTGGATATGAAAACCAACACTCAAAAGGAAAATGATGACAATTCTTTAATGATGGGTGCGACTGTGAGGATTTATCTTTTACGACTTTTTGAAGAACTTGTTGTCGATGGAGTTAACGAAATAATGACATCAACATCAAAGAGAGATCCTGATAGCGGATCTCTGGGTATCATCGATCCACATTTAGGAGGCGGATCAAACTCAAACAAATCGTATTTTTCAAAGGCTTCAAGACTTACGAAGTTGGCTTTACCAAGCTACAACGAAAATCAGAAAGATAAGCAAGCGAAAGCGTTCCTCTCTGCTTTTTCTGTAATCTTGCAACCAGTATGGTTTGCTTGTATCCTTGAAGGTTGTCATGAAGAAGCCTCTACTTCAGCAACCTTTCGATTACTTATACTTATTTTGCAGAATTCTCCCTCATTTGCGACAACTTTTGCAGAATCAGGAGGATTTGCTCCCCTTGTGTTGAGTATCCCCAAGTTTTCAATCTCTCCAAGTATTACCTTATCAATGTTGAGCCAACTCCTTTATGCTCCAATATTGCACTTGCCGTGTTTCGGGACACTAAACTCAGCACAACTTTGTACTGTCTTTGATGCAGAAAGCGATGCGTCAGAACTGATTCCAAGTGATAATAAACAAGGTGGTGTTATGCCAAAGTCAGACCCAGCAGCTGGAATTTTTGCTCTACTAGCAGAGTGTATTGGACGGAATATTCAGCTTAGTGGGATAAAGAATGAAATGGGATCTAAAGCAAAACAGACAAATCATGCAATCGTTCGGTTACTATGTCATCGGCATACATTTTCATCCCAATTTCAAGAGTTTTGTAGGTCACCTGATTTTCTGGAGCCTATATCACAGACCCTTTGTTTAATAAACAGCAATCAAGTTGTGAATGAATCAAAGCAGCAAAAGTCGATCGATGATGATTTGAGTATTTGCTTATCGGAAGACTCAGTCAATAATCTTATAAAAGATGATGGATCGGACCAAAGTCTTCTGTCAACAGATTGTGCTGACGATGACGGTTTTGTTGACTGGCCAAGTCAACAAGACAGCAGTAACGAGAAAAGAATGAGTTACTATGCAGAAAAAGGAGGTAATTTATCAGTCTCTGATCATATCGAAGAATTCATTCCAGAGTATGAAACTGGTGGTTTAGAACTACTTGTACATCACGTCATTTCACATGCAGTACTCTCTGGACCTAGAGCCGCTGCCTTGATCAGTGCCTTTTTTGGATCTTTTCCTATCCATGCATCTCCTGATCAAGTAAATACGTTTTACACTGTTTTAGTCTATCGATGCCATGCAGTTGTGGAAGATATTCTGCAGAGAGGAAATACACTTGCACTTGCAAATTGTGTCGGCGTTGTCTCAGTACTACTTGATCGATTAGTGAAGGGTTATTTTACATATGATCTAATCACCTGCACGGTTAGGACCTGCATTGAGGTTATCAAATGTTTTTCGGAAAATGGAACAAATGCATCAAAGGAACTTTCCAAGAATGACTCTGACCACATCATACATGCTAATGCAGCACATTATGCGAGAATCATTTGCATGATTGCACTGCACCGAAGTAAAAATCTTGATCCTGGTGATCCTGGTTATCATGTTTTCCAACGAGATGTGCTTCAAGTTGTTGAGAAGAATTTGAAGTATATATTATTTTCGACTCAAAATCACACTAATGAACAATCAATTTCAGGAAACGAACCGTACCCAAAGCCATCACCAGGGACGAAAAAGTACCAATGGTGGCGTTCGACTAGTCTGAAGAGGTGTGTGTCAAATTTGAAAGGAATAGTATATCCAGCTATAACTACTGTGGAAGAGCCTGTGAAAGCATTTATTGTTTCGGGTATGACTGCGACACATTCAATCTTCTTTGGAAAAGATAACCGTTTGCGGGAATATGGTGCCCTTTTCGTGTCTTCATTACTGAAAGAAAGATTCGGGATTATGTCTGAAATTTTATCATCAGAAATTCCTTTGGATGGAAATATAGTCGAGAGCATCGACTTATTGAATGAAGGAGGAGGGTTTTCTGGTCTTTTAAATATGAACAGAGAAGTGCAAGATATTGATGAAATGAGTTTGGCTGGATTATCTACTGGTGGCTCCATGGACGAAGATGCTTTTGATACGTTTTTTGAATGGCTGGATGCCAATAAGAGTGACGTTGAGAGTGTTTATGATGACATTAAGTATGAGGTACTGCGTTTAATACCATTCTTATTTGAAGTTAAAGACTTGACCCCTCGTAATGCCCTTGAAGATGAGCAAAAGGAAATGTTGATTACTCTTGCATCACAAGAAGCATCTAACAAAGCTATTTTAAGTGGATTCGAAAGATCTCATCTTGCACAGGCCTCTCACGATAAAACAACAGAAAGCCAAGCAAAATGGAAACGGCAAGGTTTCAATGCATTATCTTCTGGTGCAATAAATTGGAAAGCCCTTGTAAGACAGTTGAAGGGACCTTATTCAATTTGGGAAGGTGGTACTATCATAGAAGAAGAAAAAACATTAGTTTCTTGGATAACAGGCTCCAAGAAGGACCAGAAACAGGCAGGTACCAAAATGTTGACTGATAATGGTAGCAGACCGTCTAACAATCAAATTACGCGATGGAAGCTGGACGTAACCGAAGGGTACGAGAGACAACGGAGAAGAATGTTACCAAACTACGAGTTTCATAGTCTATATAATATCCAAGAGACTGCAGATCTTAATCAGCATGAAGAGACAAGACAGAGCTTCTCTTTTGAAGAGAAAAGTATGAATAGCAATGATCTTGTCACTGATATCAATCTTTCTCCTGATAACGTGGAAGCTACTGCAGAACTATTGAAACAGATGCATTTGAATAGGACTGCTGTTGGTGACTTTTTCCATGGTAACGAAGTCGAAGAAGATAACGAATATTACGAAGATAACGAAGAATCATGGTATTATCAAGAGGAGGAGGAAGAAGAATATGACGAAGATGAGGATAAAGCAACTTCGAGCACACTAGAATTAAGTAGTCATAAGCCTCCTATTGAAACTTTGGAGTTGACAAATGGTGTTGTTCCCAATGATGCTACGCCATCAAAAGTTTATGATGATAGTATTAACGGGGAAATAGATATGGATGAAGAAATCATGGATCCTGATGATATGATTGAAAACTATGAAATTGAACGTCATGTTGGTGGACTCGCCTCCAATTATGATCTCATTACTGGTTTATTACAGCCTGGAGATATTCCTGAAAAGTCGTATAATGTAAAGAGATGTACAGGACTTGAGGTTCGACAAGCAATACTTATTTGGTGTCGAAATGTCATCTACATTATCGATGGCTTCGAACAGACGGACGGTGAAGGATTGACTGGAGAGATGAAACGCGTTGAAAAATCAACTTCTACCTATGATGTCAATCTGCGTCCTGAAGGATTTCAGTCCACAGATGAGGCTGATTCAGATACCAATATTGAGGCACAGAGTCCTAATAAGAAGGATGAATCAGAAAAGAAGGATAGTAAAGCAAAGAAATCTGGGCATGATGAATTTACATATCAGCATCGAAGCAAAAGACTGGTATTGAGTGAAATGTTTTCAGTTTACAGAAGAAGATACCAACTTCAACCTATTGCTTTAGAACTTTGTGATACACATCGAAATGGTACATTAATTGCATTTACTGGGAGATATGAGAGAGAAGAAGTCCTGGCCAAAATTCTAACATCTCCTCTCCCAAACAGTATATTCCATTCGATAGGGCCTTCCATCAACTACGACAAATTCATGAATACCCTTCGAGCAAAAACTATTAATAAATGGGTGCATGGCAAAATGAGTAACTTTGACTTTATTATGCACTTGAACACATTTGCGGGAAGATCTTACAATGATTTAACGCAGTATCCAGTCTTTCCATGGATATTGAAAGATTATGAAAGTGAAGAGATTGACCTTAATGATCCTTCCATTTATAGAGATTTATCCAAGCCGATGGGTGCACTAGGAAAGGAACGGGCTGTACAGTTTCAAGAAAGATATGAAGCTCTTGAAAGCAACTATTTGAATGATGACGAACCACCTCCATTTCATTATGGAACTCACTATTCCTGCGCTGCATACGTTCTCAATTATTTGTTTAGACTTGAACCATTTTCTCGACTTGCGTTATCATTGCAGGGTGGAAAATTTGATCTTGCCGACCGATTGTTTCAAAACGTTGGATCAAGCTGGAACTCTGCTAGTAAGGATAATCTCCAGGACGTTCGTGAATTAATTCCAGAATTCTTTTATCTACCTGAATTTTTGATGAACAATAACAACTTTGATCTCGGTGTAACACAGCATGGAAAAAATGTTCATAATGTGGTTCTACCTCCATGGGCGAAGGGAGACCCAAGGCGTTTCATCAGAATTCATCGACAGGCATTGGAAAGTGATCATGTCAGTAGGAACTTACACAAATGGATAGATTTAGTGTTTGGTTACAAACAACGCGGCAGAGAGGCGATTGCCTCTCAGAATACCTTTGTCCATGTTACTTACGAAGGTGCTGTTGATTTAGAAAAACTAGAAGATCCAATCCAGCGCGAATCAACAATAGCTCAAATTCAAAACTTTGGTCAAACGCCATCTCGCTTGTGGGGTAAACCCTTCCCGGCAAAGCAAGTTACAAATGCTCTAAAAGAAGGCAACATAGACTTAAATGTATTGAATCGTCTTGAGCATTTGACACCCCCTTTCTGCATTGTCGGAGCTCCAGATAAGGTTCATTTGACGCATTCAAATAGCGACTTCTGTAAAGTTGGAATGACGGGTCAATCTGATTCATCTGTAGGCGATATATGTATATTGAAAGGTCAACTTGTGGGAGTTGGAAAAACATGCGCTTTAATACCGCCGCATAAGATGTATTGTCGATTTGGTGGATCAAGTAATGGTGTAAGCGTCCACATAGCATTGACTAGTGCTTTCAAGGAAGTTGACACAGTAGTATCAATGCATGATGATATGCATCGATTCCCTATTTCTATTGCGAAACCATCACGAGATGGAAACTGGTTAGTCACAGGCTGCAAGGATTCAACTGTGAGAATATGGAAGTATCATAAAGATCAAATGCAAATGCAACTAGAAGCAACACTATGTGCTCACGAAGGAGGGAATATAACTAGTGTTGATATTAGTATAATCTTTGGAATGATTGTGACAGGCGGAACAGATGGAAATGTGGTCCTATGGGATTTGAGGACGCTTCAATTTTTGAGGCAGCTAAACAATTCAAATGATTCGGCTTCAAAGCCTGTGATCTCTGCTTCAATCAACCAGAAGACCGGGGATGTTGTAACTTTAGTTGGCTCACAATTGACCATATTTGATATCAATGGAAAGTTAGTTGTGACACATAGCCTCGTAGATTCATTCGATGAGAATTCTTCGCCAAGCTGTTGCATATCTACAGATTGTTCTGAATGGATGGAGAATGGTGTTGCTGCTATAACGGGTCATAATAATGGAGATGTCCGGTTGTGGAGTGCCGATAGGGATAATGAAAGTTTGACGATGCGTCATATACTTCAACCCAAGATTCATTCCTGCTCGATCACTTGTATACGTGTTGATGGAAATCGACAAGATAAACTGCTTGTCGGTGATAAATCTGGCAAGATTAGTGTGTGGAATACTGTGAAATTAGAATCTTTGAGCCAAGAGAATGTTGAAAAAATTGTACAAACTTGACCCAACCAAAGGTAGTTTGTAATTAAAGTTTGTTTATGAATGTGAATTCTACCTGTGCCTTATTAAATTAGCATGCTCTTATTTCTATAACAAGAAACTAAAATTAAAATTATTAAAAGTGCT
>Ga0115103_1023995_pt1 | contig 11688 bp, 9 predicted proteins | sample MBTome_2_FD_89643 | JGI IMG/M metagenome (GOLD analysis project Ga0115103, IMG submission 89643) | Marine eukaryotic communities from Pacific Ocean to study complex ecological interactions - MBTS_5May14_M1_3um Metatranscriptome... | ecosystem: Environmental > Aquatic > Marine > Oceanic | place... | reverse complement strand
AGTGATTATCATTGTGTTTCGGTATCGTGTGGTGTTCATCCCTTGCACCAAGAAGACGCCTGTACCTATGACGAATTAGTAGCCGCAGCGGCTCATCACAAAGTAGTCGCCATTGGTGAAACGGGTCTTGATTATTACTACAGTCAGGACACCAAAGAAGTGCAACAGCAATCCTTTGTTACCCACGTTAAGGCGGCAAACGACTTGAATAAGCCGCTGATTGTTCACACCAGAGATGCTCGTGCCGACACGCTTGATTTGCTCAAACAACACAAAGCCGATGCGACTAGGGGAGTATTGCATTGCTTTACCGAGAGTTGGGAGATGGCTCAAGCTGCCATAGCGCTGGGGTTTTACATTTCCATTTCTGGCATTGTCACGTTTAAAAGCGCAACCGAGTTACAAGAGGTTGTAAAAAAAATCCCATTAGACAGATTGCTGGTAGAAACCGATTCACCGTGGCTGGCACCCGTTCCGTATCGAGGCAAGCAAAATCAACCCGGTTATGTGTTGGAAGTTGCTGAATTCGTGGCGCAACTCAAAGGGGTGAGTTTGGCGCAGTTGGCCGAAATAACCACTCAAAATTTTTATGACTTATTTCCTCTCGCTAGCCGCTCTCAATAGCGAGGTTTTTTAAGGTTTAAAAAACCAAGCAGCTGATCATTGCCGCTTGGTTTGGATCTGACGTTAAGCAATCGCTTTATGGAACCGTGACAATTTTACAGCCATTAGTGGCACCCACGGTTTCCATGGCATCCCCGTAAGTCATAATAAATTTATCGCCTGATTTCACTAAGCCTGCTTCCACTAAGCATGTAATGACATCGTACTTCAATCTACCAGGTTCACTTTTGCTTGAATCAAATTTGACCGGTTTTACGCCTCGGAACAATGCCATCATGTTGAGTGAGGCGGTGTGACGTGACAAAGCATAAATGGGCAAGTGACTGGTAATACGCGAAATTAGCCCTGCGGTATTGCCGCTTTCGGTTAGCGCAACAATGGCAGAAATAGCGGGTAAGTGATTGGCCGCGTAAACGGCAGACAGTGCCATGGTTTCACTAATAGAACCGAACTCTTCATCCATTCTGTGTTTTGAAATACGCGCACTTGGATGGGTTTCTGCACCTTGGCAAACTCGTGCCATTGCCGATACTGTTTCTACCGGATATTGACCTGCTGCCGTTTCAGCCGACAACATAACCGCGTCTGTGCCATCGAGCACAGCGTTTGCCACATCCATCACCTCTGCGCGAGTCGGCATGGGGCTGGTGATCATGGATTCCATCATCTGCGTCGCTGTAATCACCACTTTGTTAAACTGGCGAGAGCGAGAAATTAATTTTTTTTGCACCCCAACCAGCTCCGCGTCACCAATTTCGACCCCCAAGTCACCGCGAGCCACCATAACAGCATCACTCGCTTTAATCACATCATCCATTGCTTCTTTGGTGGCAACGGCTTCGGCCCGCTCAACCTTAGCGCAGATTTTGGCATAGCAACCCGCTTCCTCGGCCAGTTTACGCGCGTATTTGAGATCGTCGCCATTGCGGGGGAAAGAGACGGCAAGGTAATCCACGCCAATTTTCGCAGCGGTGACAATATCCTGCTTATCTTTGTCAGTTAATGCCTCTGCTGATAAACCGCCGCCTTGGCGATTAATCCCTTTATTATTCGACAGCTTGCCACCAACAGTTACCTCGGTGTGCACCTTTGCGCCTGCTACGTTGACTACCCGCAATTGAATGCGTCCGTCGTCCAGCAACAGGATATCACCCGCGGTCACATCGCCTGGTAATGCCTTGTAATCAATACCCACGGCATTTTGATCTCCCTCGTCTCGGCCGAGTTCAGCATCCAAGATAAATTGATCGCCAACTTCCAGATTAATCGCGCCTTGGACAAATTTCGCAACTCGAATTTTAGGCCCTTGTAGATCGCCTAAAATGGCCACATACTTGCCTAATTCAGCCGCGGCTTGCCGGACTCGTCGGGCGCGCTGAATATGATCTTCAGCCGTGCCATGAGAAAAATTCATTCTGACTGTATTAGCACCTGCTTGGAGTATCGCTTTGATGCTATCAATGGAATCGGTGGATGGCCCCAAAGTGGCAAGGATTTTGGTTCTTCTGAGCATAATATCATCTATCGCTGAAGTTAAAATCTGACACCCTAACGATCGAGGGAGTCATCGGACATAATCAGGGGATTGCCTGATAATTGGCTGAGTAAATAAGAAATTTCATATCTAAAATGTAATTTTATTACAGGATGGTAGCTTAAAAGCATACTAATGTGAAATATAATAACAACATTTTCACATAACTTTCATATGAAAATGACACATGTCGCACTTGAGCGGCACCAATATCCGTTTGTGTTACGGCACGATATTGTTCTTTTTATCTGATGAAAAAGACTTCAAACTCTACGCCAAGAGGTTTATCGCGCAAAAATTTGTCAGTTTCTTGGTGATTTAACCTGGTACTCGTCATCCTGTTGATAAGGTCAAATGTAAGCAAAAACCAACAAGTATCAAATAGGCAGCGTCAGCAGTCGGGTTTAGATGCGATCCTAACGTTTAGACTTATTTAGGATTTGACCTATCGAATCGCGAATCCCTGAGCGTGTCTTTAACCCGCTTTAGGTTCTCCCTGAATTTAGTACCACGGCGCAGAGTAAAACCCGTTGCGAGGATATCGATCATAGTGAGTTGCGCGATGCGCGAGGCCATCGGCATATACATATCGGTATCTTCTGGCACTTCCAAACCCAGCACAAAGTTACACTCGGCCGCCAATGGACTATTGTGAGTTGTGATACCCACTACTGTGGCATCGTTTTTCTTGGCAATGTGTGCAATTTCTACCAAGCTTTTGGTGCGGCCTGTGTAAGATATTAGTACCACAACGTCGCCTTCCGTACTGTTCATACAACTCATGCGTTGCATCAAAATATCTTCAAAGTACACCACTGGCACATTGAAGCGGAAAAACTTATTAACCGCGTCGTGTGCCACTGAAGAACTTGCACCTAAGCCAAAAAATGAAATCTTTTTCGCTTGTGTCAATAGGTCAACCACACGATTGATCGATTGGGCATCAACAGACTGCTTGGCTACTTCCAGCGCCGCCATGGTCGATTCAAATATCTTGTTAGTGTATTCTTCTGGGCCGTCGTCTTCCTCTACGTGGCGGTTAACGTAGGGGGTGCCATTGGCAAGACTTTGCGCCAAGTGAAGTTTAAAATCGGGAAAGCCTTTGGTATCTAACCGACGACAAAAACGGTTAACTGTTGGTTCGCTGACATCTGACATTTTTGCCAGAGTCGCGATACTGGAGTGAATAGTTTGCTGGGGGTTAGCAAGAATAACTTCCGCTACTTTGCGTTCAGACTTACTAAATGCTCCCTTATGCTGGGATATCTTTTCGAGTATATTCATGTTTTCTACAAACTGTTCTTCTACAGTAGCTAGGGTTATTTTTTGTAATTTTATAACATAAAATCGCGCATTGGTTACAAATTATAGTCTAATTATGGGCGTTCGTCTGCCTTAATAGGGAAGTATAAGTTGTAAATTTACTACAAATGATGTTAACTATTGGGCATCTAATAGCCTTATTTTGTGCTCAATTTTAGTAATGTTACTGCGTTTTTCTACCGACTGTGTGTCATTAAATTAGAAGGTATCGTTTCATGGTTCCCAACAAAACGCTCGAACCCTGTGATTTTGTTCTCTTCGGAACAAAAGGGGATTTAGCACGACGCAAGCTTTTACCCTCAATGTATCAGTTAGAAAAAATGGGTCTTATGCATGCTGGCACCAAAATTATCGGCGTCGCTCGTCACGAACTTACCACAGAAGACTACGTTGAGTTAGTCTGGCAAAACCTAACCACCTTTATCAGCGATGAAATCTGTGAGGAAATCTGGGCAAAAATGAAAGCCCGGTTAGATTACGTGAAAATAGACATGCGTGATCTGGATAGTTATACCGCTTTGCAATCCCATGTTGATGTATCTCGCACCATGGTTTGCTATTTCGCCACACCACCGAGTATTTACGGCAATATTTGTCAGGGATTACAAGCCGCGAATGTCATTGATGAGTCGGTTCGCGTGGTGCTTGAAAAGCCCATCGGTCACGATTTTCAATCTTCTCAAGTGATCAATGATCAAGTGGCCGAGGTGTTCAACGAAGATCAAATTTATCGCATCGACCATTATCTGGGTAAAGAAACGGTTTTAAACCTTATTGCGTTGCGGTTTGCCAATTCTATCTTCACTACCAACTGGGATCACAACTGCATTGATCACGTTCAGATTACGGTGTCGGAATCCGTTGGTATTGAAGGCCGTTGGGGGTATTTCGATGAAGCAGGGCAGATGCGCGACATGGTACAAAATCACTTGTTGCAAATTTTGACCTTGGTGGCGATGGAGCCTCCGACGAGTCTTGATGCCGATAGTATTCGCGATGAAAAACTGAAAGTGCTTAAGGCATTACGCCCCATCACCAGTGAAAATGTGGCGCAAAACACGGTTCGCGGTCAATATCGAGCGGGATTCGTAAAAGGTAAAGAAGTCCCCGGTTACTTAGAAGAAGAGGGCGCAAACCTCAAAAGCAAAACTGAGTCGTTTGTGGCGTTGAAAGTGGAATTAGATAACTGGCGTTGGGCAGGTGTACCATTTTACTTGAGAACCGGTAAACGCATGCCGACCAAAGCCAGTGAAGTGGTGATTTACTTCAAGCGTCAGCCTCATAATTTGTTTAGCGAAAGTTTTAGCACCTTACCTCCTAACAAACTCACTATTCGCTTGCAGCCCGATGAGGGCGTGGAAGTTACAGTAATGAATAAAGTGCCGGGTTTGGCAAGTGCGGGTGCCATGGATCTGCAAAAATCCAAGCTAAACCTAAGTTTCTCAGAAGAGTTTAAAGATGAGCGAATTGCTGACGCTTACGAGAAGTTATTGCTTGATGTCATGCTTGGCGATCAGTCTTTGTTTGTGCGCCGCGATGAGGTTGAAGCTGCGTGGAGCTGGGTAGACGGTATCATGGCAGCATGGAAAGCCAATAACGAAGAGCCCGAAGAATACGCTGCCGGAACATGGGGGCCTACGGCTTCTATTGCCATGTTAGCGCGTGAAAATCGCGCTTGGTATGACAGCAAAATTAAAAAGAAAACAGGTAAAGCATGAAGAAACATGAATTTGCTAACACCACAGATTTAAACGCCGCTTTTGCCGAACGTATTACATCGTTATTGGAGCAGGGTATACAAGATGCGGGTAGAGCGAGCTTACTGGTATCAGGCGGACGTACGCCAACTGCTTTGTTCCAGTTGCTTTCTCAACAGTCATTAGACTGGTCAAAGGTAGACGTATCCTTGGTGGATGAACGCTGGGTCAGTGACACAGATGACGCCAGTAATACCAAAATGATAAAGGCGCACTTACTGCAAAATAATGCCGCTCAGGCTAACTTTGTCGGATTAGTGACGGATGCCGAGAACGCGCAAGACGCTGTATCAGCTTGTACCGACAATTTAAAAAATATTAAGCAACCCTTTGATGTGCTGATCTTGGGTATGGGTGAAGATGGCCACACCGCATCCTTATTCCCGTGTTCAGAGCAGATTAAAGCGGGGTTAAATCGCAGTAGCACAGCGCGCTATATTGCCGTGCAACCTACAACCGCACCGCACCAAAGAATGTCGCTAACTTTGGATGCTATTTTGACCGGTCAAAATATTTTTCTACACTTAACTGGTACGGGTAAAAAAGCCGTATTAAAACAGGCCTTGGCGGGTGATAACCCGTTAGAGATGCCAATTCGCGCAGTGTTGCAAAATGCTGACGTCGAATTGATGTGGGCACCATAGGAGACCATCATGAATACCATTATCCATGAAGTAACCGAGCGAATTATCGAGCGCAGTAAAGCTTCAAGACAAGCTTATCTGGATAAAATTGAACGTGCTCGTCGCGAGGGACCGCATCGTGGCGTACTCTCGTGCGGCAACTTAGCTCATGGGTTTGCCGCTTGTAGCCAAGACGATAAAACATCGCTGACCAACATGGTTAAATCCAATATCGCCATTATCTCGTCGTACAATGATATGTTGTCGGCGCACCAGCCTTATCAATCCTATCCGGATCAAATCAAGGACGTGATCGCTTCTATTGGTGGTGTAGCGCAATTCGCCGGTGGCGTACCCGCTATGTGTGATGGGGTTACCCAAGGAAATCCCGGCATGGATTTGAGTTTGATGAGCCGCGATATTATTGCGCAATCAACTGCCGTTGCCTTATCGCACAATATGTTTGATGGCGTGTTAATGCTCGGGATCTGCGACAAAATCGTACCAGGATTACTAATTGCTGGTTTAACTTTTGGTCATCTACCCACGGTATTTGTGCCAGCGGGCCCCATGCCAAGCGGTATTCCAAACAAAGAAAAAGCGCGTATCCGTCAGGCGTTTGCTGAGGGCAAAGCAAACAGGGATGAATTATTAGAAGCCGAATCTAATTCTTATCACTCTGCGGGAACTTGCACCTTCTATGGTACGGCGAATAGCAATCAGCTGATTGTCGAAATGATGGGATTGCATTTGCCGGGTTCTTCATTTGTCAACCCAGGTACACCCTTGCGTAGCGCTCTTACGGATGCCGCTGCCAAACAAGTGACACGCCTCACTGATTTGGGCGCGGATTACATGCCGATTGGTCATATTGTGGATGCCAAATCAATTGTGAACGGCTTAGTAGGCTTGTTGGCAACTGGGGGCTCTACGAACCATACCATGCACTTTATTGCGGTGGCGAAAGCAGCAGGTTATCAAATCAACTGGGACGATTTCTCAGATTTGTCTAGTGCTGTTCCTTTGTTAACACGGATCTATCCCAACGGCTCCGCTGACATTAACCACTTCACTGCAGCAGGTGGCATGTCGTTACTGTTTAAAATATTACTAGACGCCAATATGCTGCACAACGATGTGAATACGATTTGTGGTCGCGGCTTAGAAAAATACACGCAGGAGCCGAAGCTTGAAGGCGCTGACGTGGTTTGGCAGGCAGGTCCAACTGAATCATTCGACAAAGACGTTGTGGCTTCTGTCGAAACGCCATTTAAACCGGATGGCGGATTATCAGTGTTAAATGGCAACCTCGGGCGCGCCGTGATCAAAACGTCCGCACTTCGCGATGGCGCGAGCAAAATTACCGCTCCGGCTGTGGTATTTGAGGATCAATTTGAGCTGGATGCCGCCTTTAAATCCGGTGAGCTTGACAAAGACTGTATTGTCGTGGTGCGCTTTCAAGGGCCAAAAGCGATTGGTATGCCCGAGCTACATCGGTTAACTCCGCCTTTGGGTGTGTTGCAAGATCGCGGGTATAAAGTGGCTCTAGTCACTGATGGTCGTATGTCTGGTGCATCGGGTAAGGTGCCTGCTGCCATTCATGTGACACCAGAAGCTTATGCTGGAGGGATGCTCGCGAAAGTTCAAAATGGCGACATTATTGAATTAGATGCGGATACGGGGACATTAGCGTTGCAAATTTCTGATGAAGCGTTAGCCGCTAGAGAGCCCAAGCAAGCCGACATTGAACATCATCGCATTGGTATGGGACGTGAGATGTTTGCAGGGGTGCGCGACTTGTTAACTGGCGCTGAAGAGGGCGCTTGTTCATTATTTAGTAGCCAGGAGCAAAAACTGTGAGCGAACGTTTTGTTGCCGATGTAGGCGGAACCAATATCCGCTTAGCCAGAGCCGTCGATGGTAAATTATTGGATATCAAAAAATACCTGTGTAAGGACTTTGATACTATTCGCGACGCTATCAAAGGTTATTTTGACGAATTTCCGGATGTTAAATTTTCCTCCGGCTGTTTTGGTATTGCTTGTCCGACAAATAATGATTTGATCACTATGACCAACCATCATTGGCAATTTTCGGTTAAGGCGTTAACCGAAGAATTGGCGTTGGATTGGCTCGGTGTGATCAATGACTTTACCGCTGTTGCCATGTCATTACCCGTGCTCACCGACGAGCAAAAATACCAGGTCGGCGGCGGAGAGCCAGTTGCACAGGGAAATATTGCGGTATTTGGCCCCGGAACTGGTTTGGGTGTGGGTCATTTGGTGTCAATTACTGAAGGCTGGATGCCGTTAGCAGGGGAGGGCGGTCATGTCGATTTTGCTCCGGTTGACGATATCGACGTTGTGATCCTCAAGTCACTGCGCGACCAACACGGTCGAGTGTCTGCGGAGCAGTTGCTGTCGGGACGGGGATTGCTACAGATTTATCTCGCCTTAGCCGAACACGAAGGTGTCACACCTCAGTATTCAGAGCCAGCAGACGTCACCGAAAACGGTCTCTCTGGGAACTGCGCAATTTGCCAAGCCGCACTGAATCAGTTTTGCGCCGTGATGGGCTCATTTGCTGGCAATCTGGCATTAAATTTGGGCACGGAAGGCGGGATCTACATTTCTGGCGGGATCGTGACGCGATTTTTGTCATTTTTTGAAAACAGTCAATTCCGTGATCGTTTTGAAGCAAAAGGACGCTTTAAAGATTATTGCGCAGCAATCCCAACTTATGTCATCACAGAGCCTGATCATGCGTTATTAGGTGCTGCGGCGTATTTGGAACAAAACTTTAAGGGCTAAATTATGCAAGAAAAAAATTGGGAATGCTCTTCAGCAGAGATTTTCGCTCAAGGGCCGGTCGTGCCAGTTTTAGTTGTGAATAATGTTGAGCATGCAGTGCCAATGGCTCAAGCTCTTCTCGCTGGTGGGATTAAAGTGCTTGAGGTGACTTTGCGTACATCATCAGCTCTCGAAGTGATTGAAAAAATCGCTAAGGAAGTGCCCGAGGCTATTATCGGTGCCGGAACCGTGATAAATGAAGAGCAGTTAAAGCAGGTACAGGATGCGGGTGCGCAATTTGCCATTAGTCCGGGTATGACACGAGAATTGTTAGTGGCGGGCAACGCTGGGACAATTGCGTTAATACCCGGCATCGCATCAATTTCTGAATTGATGACAGGGATTGATCTCGGCTATGACCATTTCAAATTCTTCCCTGCCGAAGCATCGGGTGGTACTAAGGCGATAAAATCCATCGCCGGCCCCTTTCCGACTATCTCGTTTTGTCCAACGGGTGGCATTGGTCAGGCTAACTATTTAGATTATTTGTCTTTGCCCAGCGTAAAATGTGTGGGTGGTTCTTGGCTGGTTCCTGAGGATGCACTCACTACGGGTGATTATGACAGGATCACTCAATTAGCTAAACAAGCGATTGCGGGTGCGGCGGAGATGGCTAAGGCGAGCTAACTATTACCTTACTCGTATAGTTCAAAGAAGAAAAAGAATGGCTGCTGAGCAACAATCGGCAGCCTCTTTTAGTTTCTGAGCTGGTAAAAACATGGTTTAGCTGATGGTTTGTTTCAACACATGTATTTCAGAGGGTAACAGTTCTTTGCCTTTCACTATCGCGCATTCCACACAAACAAAGTTCAGATAACCATTATCTGGTACGTTTGCCATGGTCTTGGCTTTGTGCCAGGGGTTCCATACCACAATACTGTCGTGACCCGACTGTCCCACTAGGGTACGCGCCTTAATATCTATTTGATTAACCATAACCGATTGACTATCAGTATCGTGGATCCTGTCGATTTCTTCGCTGATCCTGTAAGTTTCTGGTGTGAAAAACGTGTTCATGTCTTTGGTTTTGTCTAGATAAAGTCCACTGATCCCATGCAATTGCACTTGATGGATATCATGTACTGCAAAATAAGTATGAATGGCGCCAGTAAAGGTCAAAGCCTGATTATCGGCATTTTCTATTTTCAGGGCAATATTGAGTGTTGCACCAACGAAGACTTCCAGACTGACCTTGGTTTTAAATTGAAAGCCTTCTCCCTGTGATTGTGGGCAGGCAAAATACAGCTTTGTACCCGTTTCGTCATCTTCCGCTTTTGTCAGCCGCCACAATTGCGAGCGCAAAAAGCCATGACTGGATAGCTGAGTATTATTTTCAGCTGTCGCGGGATACATATTCGCAAACCAAGGCCAGCACAGTGGTGCGCCGCCACGAATGGCTTCTGTGCCGTTGAGTTTGGTTTCTGGACTTAACCAGAGGCGTTCTCGTTGGTCATGTTGAGGCTTAAATTGTATCACTTGAGCACCAAACAGAGAGATTTGCGCAGTGGCACAACGATTATTGATTTCGATTATTTTGTTGTCTTGTTTCGTCTTAATCTGTATCGACTTAGGGAACTGAATATCGGGTTGTTGCATAATGATTACCTGTCTAATGCTACTCTTTACAGGAGATTTAGTTCAAGCTCCATCTTTTAGATTACGCGGGCAAACTTTTGTGTTGTTTTATTACAAAAAAGTTGCGAACTAATCAGTGGAGATGAATATTCACCTTATGAAAAATAGCATATTTTTAACCTGGATTTCACAAGTAATACCAGTTAACACCGAGTAATAAAAAAAGCGGCTTGAAACAACCGCTTTATTAATAAGTACTTATGGTAATGCTATTGACTGATGTGTTTGACCAGCTCCATAACCTTATTGGAGTAACCGATTTCGTTATCGTACCAAGAAACCAGTTTCACAAAACGATCTGTGAGTGCGATACCGGCTTTAGCGTCGAAGATTGAGGTGTGTGTGTCGCCAATAAAATCCTGTGACACTACGTCATCGTCGGTGTAACCCAAAATCCCCTTCAGATTACTTTCTGACGCTTCTTTTAATGCTGCACAAATTTGCTCGTAAGACGCGGCTTTTTCCAAATTAACCGTTAAATCGACTACTGACACATCGGCTGTTGGAACACGGAACGCCATACCCGTGAGTTTGCCGTTTAAGGCGGGAATCACTTTTCCCACGGCTTTTGCTGCACCGGTAGAGGAAGGAATGATATTTTGGTAAGCTCCGCGACCGCCACGCCAATCTTTTGCCGAAGGACCATCAACGGTCTTTTGTGTGGCAGTAACAGCGTGAACGGTTGTCATTAAGCCATCAACAATACCGAAGTTATCGTTCACTACTTTGGCCAATGGCGCAAGACAATTGGTGGTACAAGACGCATTAGAAACAATATCTTGACCATCGTAGTTGTCGTGATTAACACCCATCACAAACATGGGTGTGGCGTCTTTAGACGGTGCGCAAAGCACGACTTTTTTCGCGCCTGCCACTATGTGCTTGCGCGCGGTTTCATCAGTGAGGAACAGCCCCGTTGATTCAATTACAACATCGGCACCAATTTTGTCCCAAGCCAAGTTGGCCGGATCGCGCTCTGCGGTAATACGGATACCTTTGCCATTGACTACCAGCTGATCGCCTTCAATTGCTATTTCCCCTTTAAAACGCCCATGAGTTGAATCGTATTTCAACATGTAAGCCATGTATTCAGGGTCGAGCAAATCATTAATGCCAACGATCTCAACATCGTCATATTCTTGCGCTGCGCGAAAAACGAATCGACCAATACGTCCAAAACCATTAATACCTATCTTGATTGTCATGGCTGCACTCCGAGTAATGAAAGCCTAATATTATATTAAACTGAAATAAAATTACGAAAATTATGGATCAAAAACCCATTAATAGCAAAGCAAATTCCACTGTAATGTTGTAAATTGTTGCAAAATTACAAATTTATT
>Ga0115103_1374919_pt1 | contig 11716 bp, 1 predicted proteins | sample MBTome_2_FD_89643 | JGI IMG/M metagenome (GOLD analysis project Ga0115103, IMG submission 89643) | Marine eukaryotic communities from Pacific Ocean to study complex ecological interactions - MBTS_5May14_M1_3um Metatranscriptome... | ecosystem: Environmental > Aquatic > Marine > Oceanic | place... | reverse complement strand
TTTCGATTGTCTAACAGAAATGATATCATGAGTAGGGAGAGCGCGAGTACGCCTCCACCGGTGCCGACAAGAAGCGGATCTGTGCGTTACACAAACAATTTTATCGACTGGTCAGGCAAATCGGGCTCACTCGGACGTTCTGTGAGTTCGGCGTATACAGATGATGAAAAACCTCTGCCGGCCGCGCCAGAAAAAGAGGACAGAGGAACTCTGCGAAAAGTCATAAAATTTATATTACCAAGTCGTCAAAGCCGAGAAACTGAATATCGCCCAGAAATTTCGAACCCATCCAAGTTCGAGCATCATGTTCACGTGGGCTTCAACCCGGACACTGGGGAATTTTCGGGCCTGCCTGAAATGTGGGCAAAGATTTTGATGCAGTCGAATCTGACAGTTACAGAAACCAAAAACAACCCAGAAGCAGTTCTTGATGCACTTCATTATTATACAAATCCGAATCAGAATCAAAGGTTCATGGATATCCGAGACAAGTCTACAATTCAGTCACAATCAAAGCCATTTTCGACAAGAAGAAGTCTCCCATCTTCGTCGTCTGAAGATGACGACGAGGCAGTTGCACCACCTCAGCCCCCTCCGCGTCCTCTCAGCACGATGTCAATCAACACAAAAAGACTGACTGTTATGGAACCACTAGGTCTGGTTGAAGAAACGAACGAAGAAAACTCGAAAAGTAAATCTCAAGTTCAAATGGACGCGAACGGAGTTGCGAGACGCGTCCGATCATCAAAAGGAAAAATGTCAGACGAAGAAGTCTACAGTCGACTGCGGAAGATTGTTTCAGTCGGCGACCCAGATTTAAAGTACAGGAATTTCAAAAAGATCGGACAGGGAGCCTCTGGTGTCGTCTACACTGCGGTCGAGTCGTCTACAGGTCGCGAAGTTGCGATAAAGCAGATGAATCTTGCAGCGCAGCCTAAAAAGGAACTAATTATCAATGAAATCATTGTCATGAAAAGTCATAAACACAGGAACATCGTCAACTATTTGGACTCGTTTATTAAAAACGACGAGCTCTGGGTCGTAATGGAATACCTTCCTGGCGGAAGTCTGACAGACGTCGTAACGGAGACGTGTATGGACGAAGGTCAAATTGCCGCTGTTTGTCGAGAGGTTCTTGAGGCGCTAGAATTCTTACACGCACGAAGCGTTATCCACCGTGATATCAAATCAGACAATATTCTTTTGGGAATGGATGGTTCCGTCAAGCTCACTGATTTCGGCTTCTGTGCAGAGCTCAAGGGCGAGAAGCGAACAACAATGGTCGGCACGCCGTACTGGATGGCCCCCGAAGTCGTGAAACGAAAGACATACGGACCCAAAGTGGATGTTTGGTCGTTGGGGATAATGGCCATCGAAATGGTAGAAGGCGAGCCTCCTTACCTGAACGAGAAACCCCTCAGAGCACTTTTCCTGATCGCCTCTAATGGAACGCCGGAGATAGAAAACAAAGAATCTCTGAGTGTGGAATTTCAAGACTTTCTCTCCTGTTGCTTAGAAGTCGACATCGAAAAACGATGGAGCGCAACGCAGCTGCTGAAACACCGCTTCTTAAAGAATTCAAAACCGTTAAGTTCATTGACTCCTCTGATTCTCGCCGCAAGAGAAGTGCTAGAAGGAAACCGCCTTTGACCGTCACTTCGACTTCAACCCGAAACTCCGTATTTTCTTCCTTCTTCTTTTCCATGCGTAATTCTTGTCTTAGTCTTGCCGCTAACAATTTTGTCCTCCTAAAAAAGATTTCCAACATGTCTGTTCAAGCACAAATCTTCACCCACTAGAACCGCCGACTCAAATCGAACCTTATTCAACATTTATCGTCATGTTTGCCAGTTTCTAACTGTTTGTTTCTTTCGACAGTATTCAGGACCTTCCTTTCCGATCGCTCTTTCTCACTCTTTCCCTATCAATCACTCGTTTTCCCAGAACAAAACCTACATGATTCTAGCGTATCAGTATTTTTTCCGCTTTCAAATGTCTTCTCTTCAGAGTTCTGATAGGCAAATCTTAATCGGGCGATTCTCACTGCCATTCCAAATAGAAACGATATCTCATCAACTTCATGACATACCAGCACTAAAATCAACAACGACTAAAACACTTCGCTCGCCGCCAAAAAACAACAAATCATCATGGCGGATAAAGCTGCAACAAAGAAGAAGTTCTTCGAAAAAATGAAGGACCATCTGCAGAAAAAAGAAGCTGCTAAATTAGACAGATCCTCATCACTTCGACACATTCCATCGGCTTTTGACTCGAGCAATAATTCAACACTAGACCCAAATAACACCTCAAGAATAGAAGAGCTGGAAATAACAATGAGCGAGAAAATTGACATTATTGATAGACTGACCGAGCAACTGGACGCTGCCGGTCGCCAAATTGACCAAATGGGCGTCAAGCTGAATGCAGTGGCAATGCACAACAATAACCATCTGAACTCGGAAGCCAGCAAGATTCAAGTGGAATTCGAAAAGCAGCTGGAGACCCAGCAAAAGCGACTTCGAGAAGAAGTTGAAAAGACAAAGCTCCTAGAAATCACGCTTGCGGGGCAGGGAACGAGTCAGAGAGAAATAGATCGCCTAAACGAGGACCTTGACGGCCAGAGCGAGAAGCTTTTCAAAGCTCAAGAAGAACTGGATTGTGCCCGTTCGCGGATAAAAGATCTCGCCGATCAGCTAGCCGACAGAGAGTCGCTCTTGAAGGAGATGGAAGAAAAGCAAAACGCGCATGTTGAACGTCAACATGCTCAAATCGACCAACTCGAAAACGACTTCAAAAATCGGCAACAAGAAGCTGATGAGAAGCTCCGTTTTCTTCTTGAGGAAAAAACAAAACTCGAGCGCCAGTTTACTCAGCAGCAAGAAGATCTTGAGATGAACAAAGAAGATCATAATCGCATCCGCGAAGCGCTTGAGGAGGAAAACCGATATCTTCTTGCCGAGCGCGAAAAACAGCAGGAACTATACATTGCTCAAGAAAAATCTCTCTCTGAAGAATTGCGCAAAAGAGATGAGAGAATTTCGGAGCTGGAGCAAGTTCAACAAGAAGATCAGTGCTTTTCTGACTCTGACGAGGACGAGTTCAAGGCTAAAATCCGCGAGTTAGATGAAATTAACGAGAAATACAGCGAAGTCACCAACGAGAACGAGCTTCTAAGAAACGAACTGACTTCGACTTTTGCCGATTCAAGAATTACTGGAAACGAATACGAACGAATAAAAAGTGAAAATGCAAGTTTGCTTGCAGAACTTGAGCAGAACAAGGCTATACATGACAACTACCTCAAATTACAAGATAAGCACGAACAAGTTCAAGAGCAATTGTCCAACGCTACCACAAATTTCGAATCGATCCGCGAGGCGACATTGAATGGAGAAATTACAAGCAAAAGGAAGATCAGTCAGCTGGAGGAGGATATTAATCTCACCCAGAAAGCACTGGAAGCTAGCGAATCGCAGAACGAACAAATGCAAGCACGCATCCAGCAGCTGATCGACGAGAAGGAACAAGAGCAAAGTCAATTCCGGAAGTTGTATGAATCTGCAATTCAAGATTCTAATGGAAAGACGGAGGATCTCGTTGGAAAACTCAACCAGGAGATAGAGTCCCGCGGCGTGCTCATTGTTGAAAATAAGAAACAGTGGGAAGACGAGAAGGAAGAAATGGAAGCGAAGATTCACGAGCTCGAGAAGGATATCGAGTACTACTCGGATGTAATCAAAACCGCGAAAGAGGAAGCGGAGGAGTCTGCAGCTTCTGCGCAGCAAATCGAGGGCGAGCTGAATGACAAAATCAATCAGCTGACGCGCGATTTGAACGGCGAGCGCACAAAAGTCGACGCTCTGAGTCTTCAGATCATCGGCAAGGAAAAGGACGTCAAAGAACTGAGCGGTCGCGTCGCCACGATGGTTTCCGTTCAAGACCAGATGGCCGAGATGAGCAGAGAGTGGTCCGAGAAGCTCGAGGCAATGAGCACAGCGAAAGCGATGCTTGTCGCCGAGCGCGATCAAATGAAGGAGAGCGCCAAGAGCGAGGCCGAGAAAAACGAGAAACTTTCGGCGCAAATCGAAGAACTCCGCAACAATCTGGAGGAGCAAGAAGCAAACTCGCTCAGCATGGAGGAAATCATTGTCGATCTGAAGCGGCGCGACGACCAGTCTCGTGAGATCCTTGATCGGCGGGATGATGAAATCACGCTTCTTAAAACGAGAACGGAGCACTTAGAAGACCTTGAAATCAAGATTCAGGATCTTCAAACGCATTGCGAAACGCAGGAAGCTTGTTTCAACGCGGAACGAGAAGTCTTTAACCGCGAAAATGAACACGCCAAGGAAGAGATCGAATCGCTTGTCAAAGACTATGAAATTTTCGCCGTTCAACTGGCCGACAAAGACGAAAAACTGAAAATATTTACAGCAGTGCAGGAGCAACTTGAAGAAGTTACTGCAGAACGAAATCAACTTAAAGAGCTTATGGCGGCCAAAACCGCTGAAATGGAGGAGGTCCAGTCGGAATTAGATGAAGTTTCAGAAAAATCGCGAGATGTCACCGAGAAATTTGAAATTTTCAAAGGACAAGCAAATTCGAAACACGTTGAAATCAGTGAAACAATCGCCGTCCAAGCCGCCCAGAAAACCGCGACAGAAGTTCAGCTGAAGGAAATGCGCGAGCACCTAGAGGCGCAAAAGGAACTTTTGGCGCAGACTCAAATGGAGAGCGAAAAACTGCGAGCGGAAATCGATGTTCTTAATTCGGTAAAAGCCGAGGGCGAAGATCGATGCAAAGAGCTCGAGAATGAGTGCGAGGCGCTCAGTGGATTCAAAAAAGAGCTTGACGATCTGCAGGAGACACACGGCATCGTGATCGAAGAATATAATATTCTCGAGAAAGAGCTGAAGGAAGTGAAAATCGAAAGCGAGCAGCTCAGCAGCAAAGCGGAAACGCTGGAGGCGTCTCTTGCAAAGTCACTCGCCGGCGAAGCTTTAGCAGCAGGTGGCATTGATGAGTTGGAGTCGAAGATGTCCGACCTCCTCCATGAAAAGCAGTCTCTCGAGGATGAGCTCCGGGAACTGAGAAAGCGAGAAGCCGTTGTAACCAACAATCTTGCGCCTTTGGTCCGCAAACTTTCTAGTGACGAGCCTGACTCGCTCGAAGAACATCCTCTTGATCTCACTGATGTTGAGAACTTCCAAGAAGCACTTCAAAAGCGAGATCGCAATCAAGAAGACAAGGTAGATCGACTCGTGAACGAGCTAGAGGAGGCGAAATCGGCGCTAGACGCGAAATCGGCGGATTATTCGGACCTTGTGCAAGAGCTCAACAGCGCAAGAAAAGACTGTGACCAATTGGCCGGCGAAATCGTCTCTCAGCATAAACGGCTGACCGAAGAGCGTGAAAAATTCGAAGCTGAGATTTACAACGAGAAAAATGCGGAGATGCAGGAAATGGAAGAGATCTATAACAAACAGCTAAACGAGAAGGTTTCCGAGTTTAACTCGAAAATAAAAGAAGTCCACGAACAGTTGACAGAAAGCGAGAGACAGCTCGAAGCGGTCTGCGAAGCTCACCAAAAAGAACTCAGCGCACTGCAGCACGACATTTCTGAGAATAACAGCGATCGGGACGTCGAGATGGAAACGCTTACTCGCGACATGGCCGAGTTGATTCCGTACGCCGAGCAGCTCAAGACCGAGAACGATCTGCTCAAAGAAAAGGTTGAAGAGCTCAATAAGAAGTGCGATGAGGCCACCCAAGAGCATCTTGAAATCCTGGCGCAGATCCAATCTGAAAATCACAAGAATGAACATTATCGTCAGGATATCAGGGAGCTGACAAGTCAGATCGAGCAAAAGACTGAAGTCGAGAGGAGTCTCCAAAATGAAGTCGTGACTCTTACGAACTATGTAGCGAAGATCAAGCACGAGTACGATGCGCAGTTCAAGACTATGAACCAGAGCATCATGACGAGTGCGACCAACGCCACAGAGTATATGCCCATTCAGATTAGAGTGCCTGAAATCGGCCCAGAAGGAGAAGGGGACTTCAAGGCCTCACTTGGTACTATCCTTGCCCATGGCGAGCCTCTCAACCACGAGGATGACGACCTTCGGGAGGGTTCTCTTCCCGATTCCGAAATACTCGAGATGGACTCCAAGGAGATAGAAGTCATTCGCCTCGAAGATCTCATCAAAGACCTTCAAGCACGCCTCGCCAAATATGAAAACCCCGAGCTCGACAACTCGCAAGAGATCGAGGACAATCAAAATGAATTGAGAGCGCTCGAAACGAAGATCGAAGAGCTTTCTAGAGAACGCGAGGACCAGCTTTGCGCCAAGAACGACCATATCTCAGAAATTGAAGATCTGCGCGCAAGTGAAAAAGACAAGTTCAAAGCTGAGATGAGCAAGCTCCGCGAAAGAATAACTGAGCTCCAGGATGAACTGGACAAAAACCCGGTTACCGCACCAGACGAAATAGCCAGAATCCAGGAGGAGAATAAGTTCCTTCAAAGCCAGGCCGAAGAATTCGCAGACGAGCTCGAGCGCACCATCAACACAGAGGAAACTTTGTCGCAAGAGAACATCGCACTGCGAAACGAGCTATCGAGGGTGCAAAAAGAGATTGATCAAATCAAGCTAGAAACACCGGAACGCTTCGAACGTATGATGACTGGTTTCGGCCACGAGCGCAAAGAGTTCGACGAGGTTCATGAGAAAATCTTCGAAGAAAACGAGCAGCTACGAAGTGCTTTGGCGAAAATCTACGGAAGAGTTAAAGACGCTATTCAATTGGCAAATACAGAAGCTGAAGTTTCAATTCTAGAGCAGCACCCGATCGGAGACGACGAAATGGACTTGGAAGAGGGACTCGCCGCGACTGAGCAAGTGATCATGCTTCTCGACACTATTATCCACGAAATCAAACAGGGTAAGGAAGCTCAAGCGGAAAATGAGAATACCGACGCAAATGTCGCAACTCTTGAAAAGCCTGGATTGAAGAGCGTTTTTACTCTTGACACAACTACTCCGGGTGCTAAGGATGAGTCCTTCACTGGCTATGGAGAAGCCGAGGAGCCTATTCCGATTTCACCGAAGAAGCCAGGTTCTGAACTCTCCGAGATGAAGCGCGAGCTTACTGGTTTGCGAGAAGAGAACGGCAAACTTCAAGAGGAGCTCAAAGCTCTCATCAACGACAGACTTAACGATGCCAACGATGAAGTCCGACGTATGTATGAGAAGCTGCAGATCAACTTGCATACTGAGCGAAATTACAAAGACGAGGAAATCCGTCGCCTTAACCATATAGTGGAAGAGCAAGTTTGCAGAGAAGAGAGCAACTTCGAAGTGCTTCTCCGAGAAAATACGGAGCTACGTAATCGACTCCAGTTCGTAGAGCGCGAGTGTGAAACTAAAGCCCAGTTTATTACGAAACAGACGTCGGAACAAGACGCTGACCGAGAGCAACTCGAAAAGAAAGTTCACGCACTCGAGACTGCATTGGAGAAGGCCAAAGATGCTCACAAGATCGAGGTCGCCAACAGCTTGGAAGAGTCCCTTCATAATAATTCCTTCGCACCTCAAGCAGCCCAGAAACTTGAGCAGCTAGAGACAGAACTTGAGCGTGAACGAGAACTCCAGAACAAGATCCAAGCAGACTACAACCAGCTATGCATAAAATTGGAAAGTGCTGAAGCTGAAGCTCAGAAGCGAATCAACCAGAACACTGGAATTGAGTTTGAGAAACAACAACTTCAAAGCGAGCTCAAGCTGGCTTTTGACCGTATTTCCGAGCTAGAAACCTTTATCGACAGGCTGAAATTCGGAGATTCATCAGTCAAATCAAAGACAATGTCGCAAAATAATACCACTTACGCTTCGTCTGCGAACAATTCAAGAGCGTTCCGGGATGAAAGCCAACTCGATGCGTCTACAGATATCTCAGCACTCAATCTTTCGGAACATAAAGACACGCTCGTTGAGGAACACGCGAAACTCGCAGCTGACTTAGAGGGAAAAACCTCGCAAATCACTGAGCTGCAAGATCAAATTCTTGTTTTGCAACACAATCTTGAAAAAGAGCGAGAGAAAAAAGAATCGCCGCGAGACAAACCAACAAAGACAGTCGGTTCTCTTTTGGAAGATCTTTCCGAAAAAGACAACCAGATTTTCGAGAAAGAAGAAGAGCTTCTTGTTTTGCAGGATGAAGTCGCAAAATCCAAAGAAGAAAATGAAAAGCTCAGAAGCGAACTCTCAAATATGTCGGCAAAATCAGCGAATCTTACGAATGCAAATGAAGTGTCTGTTGACGAGGACGAATTTAGAACGCTGAAGATTAAATGTGAAATGCAGGAAGAAATCATCGGCAAGATGGCGAGGAATATCGAACTTTTGAAAGCGACACAGGATCATGACGAAAGTCTATGCGATTTCTCCCTCAAGGACGAGCTAAACATGACGGACGGGGAAGGAAATGGTGCTCAGGGAGACGGACCCTTGGTTGATTTCGACGCTCACGTTAACAAGACATGCGACTCGATTGAATCCAAAGATGAAGACGAAAAGGTCGCTCTTCTCGAAGGCACTATTTCAGACCTTCATAAAGAGCTCGAACTCGCAGAATCGCGTGTTGCTGAGCTCCTCCGGACGCAGACTGGCGCACGAGCTAAGGCGGGAAAGGAAAACAACTCCATCTTGCTGGAAGTACGCGATGAGCTCGAGCGTGTCAATGATGAAAGGGAATCTCTTCTTCAAAATGTAGAGAATCTTCGTAGCGATCTCAGTGATTTGAAAAACGAGAGGGACGATCTTCAAGAAGCGCTCAACGAAGTCGAGGAGGAAAAATATCGCCTACTTGAAGACTCGGCCGAAAAGAACGAGCTCAAGCAACAAGTAAAAAAGCTAAAACAAGAAAATCAAAACGTCGAAGACCTCAAAGAAGAGCTGCAGCGCATCGAGCAAGAAAGCCACGATCTGCAGGCACTATTTCAAGATGCTCAAGAGGAAATCAAGTTCCTCTCCGCAGCTAAAATAGAAAATGCGAAACTTCTTGCGGAATTGGACGAATTTGAACAGCTTAAGGAGCAAGTTGAAGAGCTAGAGCAAGATAAACGCGAGCTCGATTTTAAAATTTCACAAGGTTCTGATGTTATGAACAAACTGAAGAGTGACAAGTCGCAGCTGGAAAGTGAAGTTTCGAATCTCAACAAAAAGCTTATCGAGAATGAGCTGCGCCAACAAGAGCAGCAGCAGACTATTAATGAGCTGCTGAACCAAATTCAAACGAATCGAGCTGATGTCGAACACAGCAAATCGCACGCTCGCGATCAAGAGAGCATGTTTGTTAAACAGCAGAGCAGCAAAATGGAAGAGATAAACGAACTCCGAGAAGCGCTATCGAACGTGCAAGCTGAAAAAGACGATTTAGTCGACGAGAATCTGCTGCTCAAGCAGCGCCTTGCCGCTCTTGATAGTCAAGTCGACCAGTTGACTCACGAAGCCGAGCTCAGCGCGACAGGAGAAGATCTTATGGCGCGACTGCAGCATGAATTGGACCAACAAGATGCGCTCGACATGCAGATTCTTGGACATCTGACAGGCGGAAACGAGAATCAAGAACGTGGTCCGCAGCTTGACGGGCGAATAAAATCCCTTCTTGACCGAATCCACACTGAAGGAGTATCTATTCTTGCTCTTTCAGAGGCCCAGAATCTCAAGGGTGATAGCGATATCGCCCAACATCGAGCAGAATCACTGTCTCGACGGGTGGAAGTCGACCTCGAACAGGAGAAAATGCTGAACCGCGATCTGCAGGAAGCTTTGGAGCGAGAGCAACATCGACTCAAAGAGGCAGAAATGACTTCAGATTCGGATAAACGCCAAATCGAGCTACTTTCATCGAAACTTGCGCAAGCCAGCCAAGATCACGGCGACAAATGCCTTGAAGTGTCCCGCTGCCTCGCCGATATTGAAATGCTCAGAGAAGAAATTGAGACCAAAAGCCAACAACTCGAGCATAGTCAACAGGTCGTTGATACGCTCCGTAAGGACTCTGAAGAAATGCGCAACGAGTTTTCCAAGCTCGATGCTAGAGCGCTTGCATATGATGAGCAGTCCCAGGAATACATTCGTCGACTTAAAGCAGTCCAAGAAGAAAAACAGTTACTCACCGCGACTGTGAATCAAGAGCGGGATGAGAACGCAAGACTTGCTTCGGAGCTCCGACAAGCTAAACTCGAAATTGAAAATCTTAATTCAAACAGCTCTGTGGATCAGCGAAAACTCGAGCAATGCGTTCAGCGAGCTCGTGATGCCGAAGCAGCCGAAAAGAAACTGAATGGCACACTTCATCGCGAGCTTGTTGTTGAGCAGGAGTCCTCGATTAAACTGCGCCAAAAGATCCGCGACCTCGAATATGCCCTCACTGATAGCGAATCGTGCACGACTGACGAGGTTGACGGACTTAAAGTGCAGCTTCACGAGTTCAAACTTGCGCTTGAGTCGGCCCGAATGGACGCGCAGAAAGCAGCGTCGGAACGAGATGAGCAGATCGAAGATAAACTCATGGCACTGGCGAAAATCGATGGTCTCGTGAAAAAAGAGCAACGTCTTCAAAGTCACATCCGCTCTCTCGAATTGCGTCTTCAAAACGCTTCATCAGCTAATTCTGATCTTTCGTCAAATGATGGTGACTCGGATAAACAGAATCTTTACCAAGTTCGCTGTGGTCTGGAAGCTTCTCGTCAGCAACTTGGCGCACTTGCTTCGCGTCTAATGGTCGCTGCTGTCCGAGGCGACAGCGAAGAGATCAAGGCGTCGAAGGACGAAATCACAGAAGCCCATCGAAATCTGGCATTCTACGCGCGTTTGATCAACTCGACGCGCAGTGCAAAGCGAGCCCAAGACAGCGGGCTTCTTGACGAGCGACTTCGAGATCAACTTACGAACTTGAAGCTGAACTCGGACAGACTTCATGAGCTGCAAGCCGAAGTATCCTCAGACTCTCAATCTCTTACCGAGTTCAAACTTCGGGGCGACGCGCAGCGAAAGCAAATCGACCAATTGATGTCAGATAAGCTCGCTCTTCAAAACAAGCTTGACGAGATGAGACTATCTGCGCCAGAGCACTGGAACAATGAAAATTCAGCCTCCGCTACTCAACTAGTGAGGAAGCAACAAAAAACGTATGAGCGGTACGCTCGGGCGGAATCCTCCCGAAAAGCTCTTGTTTACCAGAAAAAATACCTCCTTATGACCATCGGTGGCTTCCAAAATACTGAGCAGGTCACACTCGCCACGCTCTCGAAAATTGGAGGTTTCAAAAATCCTGCAGAGGAAAAAGCTCCACTGTCGCCCAAAAGGCGCTTTATTGCTGCTGTCAATGCTATCAGAGCTGTCACAAGGCTGAAGTTTTTAACCCGCTCTTGGGTGAAACGTATCACCAAAAGTCGCTCTCACTCGGCAAAGGACGCCCTTCAAAATGCTTTGACAAACCGAATTAATTTCGACAACGAACGAGGGGTTTACTAAAAATCATCCCGATTATTTTCTTCATTTACGTCATGATGACATACGTCCGTTCAAACTCACTTAATAATTTGTTTCTTTTCTGAAAGCCCAAAAATAGTTATCTTATTAGGAGAACTATGACTCCGACATCACTTACTGCCCATATCTGTTAATAAATTTTTCTATATTAT